>Ga0160495_100069_pt1 | contig 169499 bp, 131 predicted proteins | sample DID4MG_4_FD_108251 | JGI IMG/M metagenome (GOLD analysis project Ga0160495, IMG submission 108251) | Enriched soil microbial communities from UW Madison campus, WI, USA - DID2933_E24_FP4 MG | ecosystem: Environmental > Terrestrial > Soil > Unclassified | place: USA: Madison, Wisconsin... | reverse complement strand
GCGCGGCGCAGCAGGTCGGCGCCGCCCAGCGAGTAGCCGCCGACGATCTGCGCCATCTGCATGACCTGCTCCTGGTACACCATGATGCCGTAGGTGTCCTTCAGGATGGTCTCGGTGCGCGGATCGGGGTAGATGATCTCCTGCTGTCCGTGCTTGCGCGCGTTAAAGTCCGGGATCAGGTCCATCGGGCCGGGGCGGTACAGCGACACCAGCGCGATCAGGTCCTCGAAGCGGTCGGGGCGCGCGTCCTTCAGCAGGCGGCGCATGCCCGAGGATTCGAACTGGAACACTGCGCCGGTGTTGCCGTTGGCGAAGATGCGCTTGTAGGTGGCCGTGTCGTCCAGCGGGATCGCGGCGATGTCCACCGGCGGGATGCCGGCGCGCGCGTGGCGTTCGTTGATCGCCTTGACCGCCCAGTCGATGATCGTCAGCGTGCGCAGGCCGAGGAAGTCGAACTTCACCAGGCCGATTTCTTCGACGTCGTTCTTGTCGAACTGGGTGACCGGGTTGCGGCCGCGGCCATCCTCGTCGTGTTCGGCGAACAGCGGGCAGAACTCGGCCAGCGGCTCGGGTGCGATCACCACGCCGCCGGCGTGCTTGCCGGCGTTGCGGGTGAGGTCCTCGAGCTGGCGGGCCAGGTCCATCAGGTCGCGGACATCGTCCTCGCTGCCGTAGCGCTGGATCAGCTCCGGCGAGGCCATCTCGCTGTCCTTGCCTTCGCCCATCGCGTCCTTCAGCGTGATGCCGAGGATGTTGGGGATCAGCTTGGCGACGCCGTCGACCAGACCGTACGGGAAGCCCAGCACGCGGCCGGCATCGCGCACCACCGCCTTGGCGGCCATGGTGCCGTAGGTGATGATCTGGCTGACCCGCTCGCGCCCGTACTTGCGCGCGACGTAGTCGATGACCTCGTCGCGGCGGTCCATGCAGAAGTCGATGTCGAAGTCGGGCATCGACACGCGTTCGGGGTTGAGGAACCGCTCGAACAGCAGGTTGTAGGGCAGGGGATCGAGGTCGGTGATCTGCAGCGCCCACGCCACCAGCGAACCGGCGCCCGAACCGCGGCCCGGGCCGATCGGGATGCCCTGGTTCTTGCCCCACTGGATGAAGTCGGCCACGATCAGGAAGTAGCCGGGGAAGCCCATCTTGATGATGGTGTCGAGCTCGAACTCCAGCCGGTCGACGTAGTCCTGGCGGCTCTTGCCCTCGGCCAGCGGGTTCTTTTCCAGGCGGGCGGCCAGGCCCTCGCGCGACTGCTTGCGGATCCAGCTGTCCAGCGTCTCCTCGTCGGGCACCGGATAGTCGGGCAGGAAGTAGGTGCCCAGCCGCATCTCCAGGTTGCAGCGGCGGGCCAGTTCCAGCGTGTTGTCGATCGCGTCGGGGATGTCGGCGAACAGCTCGCGCATCTCCTCGGCCGACTTCATGTACTGCTCGGGGCTGTAGTCGCGCGGGCGCTTGGGGTCGTCCAGCACGCGGCCGGAGGAGATGCACACGCGCGCCTCGTGCGCGTCGAAGTCGCTGGACTGCAGGAAGCGCACGTCGTTGCTGGCGATCACCGGCAGGCCGCGCTTGCCGGCCGCATGCAGGGCGAAGCGGTTGAACGCCTCCTCGCCGTCGCGGCCGGTGCGGGTCAGCTCCAGGTGCAGGCCATCGCCGAACAGGCGCTGCCACTCGGCCAGCTGCTGCTCGGCCAGGTCGTGCCGGCCTTCGGCGAACAGGCGCCCGGCCAGGCTCTCGCGCCCGGCCAGGGCGAACAGGCTGCCGTGGTGCTCGCGCAGCCAGTCCGGGCGCACGGCCACGCCGCCTTCGTTGCGATGGCCTTCCATCCAGGCCTTGGTCAGCAGCCGCGACAGGCTCAGGTAGCCCTCGCGGTCGCGGCACAGCAGGGTCAGGCGGGTGGGGGTCTGGTCGGGCGCGGCCAGCATCACGTCGGCGCCGGCGATCGGCTTGATGCCCACGGCCTGGGCGGCCTTGTAGAACTTGACCAGCGCGAACAGGTTGTTCAGGTCGGTGACCGCCAGCGCCGGCATGCCCAGCTCGACCGCGCGGCTCAGCAGGTTGGCCTGCTTGGCCTTGGCCGGATCGGCCTGGTCTGGCTTTTCGGGCACGCGGATGGTCGAGTCCGCAAGCGAATACTCGGTGTGGACGTGGAGATGGACGAACCCTGGCATCGCGGGGAGGTTAGCGGTGGGGGGCTGGGCGAACAAGGCTTGACGTGCCGGCCCGGCGGCGCCTGTGCTCAAATGCCCGGCTGAACACCTGCAAGGGATTGCCATGCCTCAGCTCCAGCCGCTGGCCGCGGACCAGCGCATCGCCACGCTCGACGTCCTGCGCGGTTTCGCGCTGCTCGGGATCCTGCTGATGAACATCGAGGGCATGGCCGGGCCGCTGCTCGGCTCGATGTCCGGCTTCGACCCCGACCTGACCGGCGCGGACCGGGTCGCCGACGGGCTGATCTACTTCTTCGTGCAGGGCAAGTTCTTCACCCTGTTCTCGCTGCTGTTCGGCATGGGGTTCGCGGTGATGTCCGCCCGCGCCGACACCGCCGGCCGGCCGTTCGCCGGGGTCTACTGGCGGCGGGGCCTGGTCCTGCTGGGCTTCGGCGTGGTCCACGCGCTGCTGATCTGGCCCGGCGACATCCTGATCCCGTACGCGTTGCTGTCGTTCTTCCTGCTGGCGTTCCGGACGGTCGGCGCGCGCTGGCTGAGCTGGCTGGCGGTCGCCTGCTACCTGCTGGCACCGGTCCTGATGCTGGGCATGGGGCTGCTGGCGCTGCTGATGTCGCTCACGCCGGACGGCGCCGTGGCCTGGAACCAGGCGATGTCGGTCCAGGGCCAGATGATGGCCGGCCTGATCGAGGGCGAGCGCCAGGCCTACGGCAGCGGCACGTTCGGAGAGGCCACCGCGCAGCGCGTCCGCGACATGGGGCTGATGATGATGAACCTGCCGGTGATGGGCTCGCTGGTGTTCGGCATGTTCCTGCTCGGCGCGGCCTTCGTGCGCAGCGGTGCGATCCAGGCGCCGCAGGACTTCCCGCGGCTCTATGCCAGGCTGCGCTGGGGCGCGCTGCCGCTGGGCCTGGCGATCATGGCGGTGTCCTTCCTGATCGAGCCGACCCAGGCCTTCGATGCCTTCACCGCGGCGCAGGGCTTCGGCATGGGCCTGGCCATGATCGCCTACGTGCCGATGATGCTCGGCTACATGGCCTGGGTGGTGCGCGGCCTGCAGTCGCCGGTGCTCGCCCCGCTGCTGGGCTGGCTGGCGCCGGCCGGGCGCATGGCCCTGACCAACTACCTGACCCAGTCGCTGGTCTGCACCTGGATCTTCTTCGGCTACGGCCTGGGGCATTTCGAGCAGCTGCCGCGTGCCTGGCAGGTGCCGTTCTGCCTGGCCCTGTTCGCCGTGCAGGTGCTGGCCAGCCGCTGGTGGCTGACGCGTTTCCGCTTCGGCCCGGCCGAATGGCTGTGGCGGACGCTGACCTACCTCAAGCTGCAGCCGATGCGGCGCGAGGCGCCGTCGGCTACCTGAGCGGCGGGTCCCACCGCGCGACGGCAGCGGGCCAAGGCCCGCTCTACGAGGCTGGCCGCCGCTGATCGTGGGCCCCGCGTTGCGCCAGGTCGCGGTGGCCTTGGGGCCTGCATTGCGCCACCGTAGAGTCGGGCTTGCCCGACTGCGTTCCGCGCAGGTCGCCATGCACCTTCCGGCGGCGTCGCGCGTGGCAGGCATCGGCAGCGGGCCAAGGCCCGCTCTACGAGACGGCCGCCGCTGATCGTGGGCCCCGCGTTGCGCCAATTGGTGGTGAGCGTTGGGCCGCCATTGCGGCAACGTCGTGGCGCTGCAATCGCGCCATCGTAGAGTCGGGCTTGCCCGACTGCGTTTCGCGCAGGTCGCCATGCACCTTCCGGCGGCGTGGCGTGTGGCAGGCATCGGCAGCGGGCCAAGGCCCGCTCTACGAGACGGCCGCCACTAGTAGTGGGGCCGCACTGCGCCAGGTCGCGGTGATCGTGGGGCCTGCATTGCGCCACCGTAGAGTCGGGCTTGCCCGACTGCTTTCCGCGCAGGTCGCCATGCACCTTCCGGCGGCGTGGCGCGTGGCAGGCATCGGCACCAGGCCAAGGCCCGCTCCACCGCGCTGCTTCCGGGGCGATGCCGCCACGTCCTAGAATTGGCGGGTGAATTCCCCCCGCGACGATGTGTTGATCCTCGGTGGCGGTGCCATCGGCCTGGCCACCGCCCTGGCATTGCTCGACGCGGGCCGTGGCGTCCGCGTGCTGGAGGCCGGCGCGGTCGGCGGCGGTACTTCGCACGGCAACCTCGGGACGATCACGCCCAGCCACGCACCGCCGCTGGCCGCGCCCGGGGTGCCGCTGCGCGCGCTGCGCTGGATGCTCTCGCCCGATGCGCCGCTGTACATGAAGCCGACGGTCGACCCGGCGCTGTGGCGCTGGCTGTGGCGCTTCGCCGCGCGCTGCAACCAGCGCGACTGGCTGGCCAGTACGCGCGGCCGCGCGGCCCTGCTCAATGACGCCAAGGTGCGGCTGGTCGACTGGATCGACCGCTACGCCCTCGACTGCGAATACAGCCACGACGGCCTCGACTATGTGTTCCGCGACCGCCGCAACTTCGAGCGCCACGCCGCCGAATGCGCGGCCCTGGAGACGCTGGGCATCGCCACCGAGGTGATCGACGGCGACGACTACCTGCGCCGGGAGCCCGCCCTGCGCGAGGGCCTGGTCGGCGCGATCCACTTCGCCGACGACGCCGTGCTGCGCCCCGAGCGCTACGTGGCCAGCCTGGCGCGTGCGGTCCGTGCGCGCGGCGGGATCATCGACGCGCATCGCTGCGCGCTGTCCCTGCGGCCCGACGCCGGCGGCGTGCAGGTCGCCACCGAGGCAGGCACCCTGCAGTCGCGCGATGCGGTGGTCGCGCTGGCCGCCTGGAGCCCTGCGCTGCTGCGGCCGCTGGGCGTGGACCTGCCGATCCAGGCCGGCAAGGGCTATTCGATCACCAGCACGCGGCCGGCGCTGGCGCCGAAGCGGCCGCTGGTGCTGAAGGACCATTCGGTGTTCGCGGTGCCGTGGGAAAGCGGCTTCCGCCTCGGCGGCACGATGGAGTTCGCCGGCCTGGACACCAGCCTCAACCCGGTGCGGCTGGCCGCACTGGAACGCGCCGCGCGCGATCACCTGCACCAGCCGCTGGGCGACCGGGTGCTGGAACGCTGGTACGGCTGGCGGCCGATGACCTGGGACGACATGCCCGTGCTCGGGCGCGTGCAGGCCCATCCTCACGTGTGGTTGGCGGCAGGTCACGGCATGCTGGGCATCAGCATGAGCACCGCCACGGGACAGTTGATGGCCGACCTGATGACCGGGCGCACGCCCGCGATCGATCCCTTCCCGTACCGCGTGGAGCGCTTCCGATGAGCGACGAGAACGGCGCCATGCCGCAGATGGACTACGACCTGGTGGTGCTGGGCGGCGGTTCGGCCGGGCTGGCCGGCGCCTTCCGCGCAGCCGGCCACGGCGCGCGCGTGGCCCTGCTGGAGCCCGGGCTGCTGGGCGGCACCTGCGTCAACGTCGGCTGCGTGCCGAAGAAGGCGATGTGGCTGGCGGCCGATCTGTCGATGAAGATGGCACTGGCCGGCGACCTGGGCTTCGACGCCACGCGTGCGCGCCTGGACTGGCCGACCTTCATCGCCCATCGGCAGCGCTACATCGCCAACATCCACGCCAGCTACGGCAAGCGGCTGGACGCCTCGGGCATCGCGCTGATGCCGTGCAGCGGCCATCTGGAAGACGCGCGCACGGTGCGCACCAGCACCGGCGTGCGCCTGCGTGCCCGCCACGTGCTGATCGCCACCGGCGCGCGCCCGCTGCGGCCCGCGCTGCCTGGTGCGGCACTGGGCCGGGTGTCGGACGATTTCTTCGACCTGTGCGAGGCGCCGGCGCGCGTGGCCCTGATCGGCGGCGGCTACATCGGCGTGGAACTGGCCGGCGTGCTGCAGGGCCTGGGCAGCCAGGTCTCGATGTTCGTGCGCGGGCCGCGCCTGCTGCAGCCCTTCGACGCCGAGCTGGCGCACCAGTTGGGCGAGGACATGCGCCAGCACGGCGTGCGCCTGCATTTCGACCAGCGGGTGCAGGCACTGGAAGACGCCGGCGACGGTCGCGTGCGCCTGCGCCACGCCGACGCGACGACCGGCGAAGCCACGGAAAGCGAGGCTTTCGACGCCGTGTTCTTCGCCACCGGCCGCCGCCCCAACAGCGATGGCTTCGGCCTGGCCGAGGCGGGCGTGGCGCTGGGCGCGCACGGCGAGGTCAGCGTCGACGCCTACGAGACCACCAGCGTCGATGGCGTGCATGCGGTGGGCGACGTCAACGGCAAGCTGGCGCTGACGCCGGTCGCCATCGCTGCCGCGCGCCGGCTGATGGACCGCCTGTTCGGCGGCCAGCCCGAAGCGAAGCTGGACTACGACACCGTCGCCACCGTGGTGTTCTCGCATCCGCCGGTCGGCACGGTCGGCCTGTGCGAAGCCAGGGCGCGCGAACTGCATGGCGACAGCGTGCGCGTCTACGAGAGCAACTTCCGGCCGATGCTGCACGCGCTGGCCGAGTCGCCGCAGCGCAGCGTGTTCCGCATGATCTGCGCGGGCGAGGACGAGCGCGTGGTCGGCTTGCACCTGCTGGGCGAAGGCGCGGACGAAATCCTGCAGGGCTTCGCCGTGGCGCTGAAGATGGGCGCCACCAAGCGCGACTTCGAGGAGACCGTCGCGATCCATCCGACCTCGGCCGAGGAAGTGGTGCTGATGCGCTGAGGCGGGGTGGGCCGGGACACGGGCGTACAATGCCGCGATGGACATCTACACCCTGCACCAGGGCACCGCGCCGCTGCTGATCAGCCTGCCGCACGACGGCTCGGCGCTGCCCGAGGACCTGCTTCCGCGGCTCACCGACGACGCACGCCGCGCGCCCGACACCGACTGGCACGTCTCCACGCTGTACGCGTTCGCCCGCGAGCTGGGCGCGTCGATCCTGGTGCCGCGCCATTCGCGCTACGTGGTCGACCTGAACCGGCCACCGGACGACGTGTCGCTGTATCCGGGGCAGAACACCACCGGGCTGTGTCCGCAGGTGCAGTTCAGTGGCCAGCCGGTCTACCTGGACGGGCAGGCGCCGGATGCGGATGAGATCGCGCAGCGCGTCGAGCGTTACTGGCGCCCGTATCACGAGACCCTCGATGCCGAGCTGGCACGGATCCGCGGTGAACACGGCCGGGTGGTGCTGTGGGAAGGCCATTCGATCCGCGGCCGCGTGCCGTTCCTGTTCGATGGCGCGCTGCCCGAGTTGAATCTCGGCACGGCCGCGGGTGCCAGCTGCACCCCGGCGCTGCAGCAGCGGCTGGACGCGGTGCTGGCCGCGCAGGACCGCTACACGCACGTGGTCAACGGGCGCTTCAAGGGCGGCTACATCACCCGCCATTACGGCGTGCCCGAGACCGGCGTGGAAGCCGTGCAGCTGGAGCTGGCCCAGCACACCTACATGGACGAGGACAGCTTCGACTATCTGCCCGAACGCGCGCAGCTGCTGCAGGACACGGTGCTGCGACCACTGCTGCAGGCCGTGCTCGCCGGCTGACGCGAAGACCCGCGCATGCGGCGACCGCAGCCGCCCATGCTGCGGCGCGCATCGCACCATCCACCCGCGCGCCGCGCGGGCCAGGCAAAGGCTCCACCGACGTGACTGGCCGTTCCCCTTCCATTCCCGTGCGTGCCGATCTGCGCGGCATCGCCCTGGCCGCGCTCGGCGCGATCCTGTTTTCCGGCAAGGCGATCATCGTCAAGCTCAGCTTCCGCTATGGGACCGATGCGGTGACCCTGCTGGCGCTGCGGATGCTGGTGGCGTTCCCGTTCTTCCTGCTGATGGGCTGGTGGGCCGCCCGTCGCGCCGCGCATCCGCTGTCGCGCGGCGATCGCCTGCGCATCGTCGGCCTGGGCTTCTTCGGCTACTACCTGGCCAGCTTCCTCGACTTCGCCGGCCTGGCCTGGATCACCGCCACGCTGGAACGGCTGATCCTGTACCTGACCCCGACCCTGGTGCTGCTGATCGGCGTGGTGCTGTTCAAGCGCCGGCCGAGCCGCGTGCAGCTGGCCGCGCTGGCGGTGAGCTATCTCGGCGTGGCGCTGGCGTTCGGCCACGACCTGCAGGCGGGCGGCGAGGGCATCGCCATCGGCAGCGCGCTGGTGTTCGGCAGCGCCCTGGCCTACGCGATCTATCTGGTCGGCAGCGGCGAGCTGGTCGCGCGCGTGGGCGCGGTGCGGCTGACCGCCTACGCCAGCAGCGTGGCCAGCGTGCTGTGCATCGGCCAGTTCCTGCTGCTGCGCCCGCTGTCGGCGCTGACGCTGCCGCACGAGGTGTACTGGCTGTCGCTGCTCAACGGCACGCTGTGCACGGTGGTGCCGGTGCTCCTGGTGATGCTCAGCGTCGCCCGGCTGGGGTCGGGCCTGGCCGCGCAGATCGGCATGCTCGGCCCGGTCTCGACGATCGTGCTGAGCCTGCTGCTGCTCGGCGAGCCGATGGGCCCCTGGCAGATTGCCGGCACCGCGCTGGTGCTGTGCGGCGTGATGCTGGTGACGCGCGCGCCGAAGCGCCCCGCGTAACCGATGCCTGCGTCGGTGCGGCCCGTTCGCGCCGTGTCCCTGCGTGCCCGTAGAGCGGGGCTTGCCCCGCTGGGTCTGTCCATCCGGCCGCGTCCCCGCTGACGCCGATTCTGCTGGGTGCCGCTGCATGGCGTGGATGGATCGCGTCGCACCTGCGCGGTTGTGGGCGCGTTGGATGGGACGCTCGGATGCCGGGTTTCCGATGACCTGCGCCGACCGGCCGCCGGCAGCGGCGTATCGTCCACGACCTCGTGTCGGCGCGTCTGTCCAGGGCGCGTTTGAAAGGAGCGGCGACGCTTCATGCGGTGCGCACCGCGTTCACCGCAATCCGGTCGCGCGCCGGGCGGTCGCTGCGAACGGTGCCCTCACCGTGCATCGCCAATGCCTGAATGCTGACAGCCTCCGAGAGGAAGCGAGAGCGTATCGGAGCAGGGCGCGCGCGATCATCCGCGCCCAGACAGACCTCCGGCACGACGTTCTTGAGCGAAGACCGCGCTCCCGCATCCCAGCCCCGTTCATTGCGCAGCCTGTGGCAGGCGCCCTCGCGCTGGCTGCATGCCGCGCCTGTCGACGATCCGGTCGATCGGCGCAACGCGCCGATGGTGCAGATCGTGCTGGCCCTGCTGGGCGTCCTGCCTCCTGCGCTCTGGGCGAACCGCTTCCTGTTCGTGAGTGCGCCGGTTCGCGATGCCGAATACACGGCCATGGCCAGTGGTCTGCTCCTGGCGGCGCTGGCGTTGTTCGCATGGTGGCTGATCCGCCGTGGCCGCTTCCGCATGGCCGTGGGCATGCTGTTGTCGGTGCTGGCGCTGATCCTGCTGGCGAGCCATTACAACGCCGGCATGAGCGGCGGCCAGCATGAACTGCCGCTTCTCACCGTCTGGCTGGTGATGGCCGGTCTGCTGTTGGGACGTCGCGCGCTTTGGTTGCTTTACGCCTGGATGCTGCTCGCTTTCGCTGTCGGCACCTGGACCGACATCAGGCGAGGGAACCCGGTCTTCAGTGGCAGCGACCTGGCCATGGGCGGCGTGGTGCAGGGCCTGATCTTCCTGTTCGTCGCCGTGGTGATCGACCGCAGCGTCGCCGCACTGCGCGAAAGCCTGCGCCTGGCCAACGAGCGCGGCGATGCGCTGGCGCAGAGCAACCTGCAGCTGCAGGTTGCGATGCAGCGGCGCGAGTCGCTGCAGGCGCAGCTGGTGCACGCGCAGAAGGTCGACGCGGTCGGGCGTCTGGCCGCAGGCCTGGCCCACGACTTCAACCACCTGCTGACCCTGGTGCTGGGCTACGCCCGGCGTGGCCGCCGACAGACGGTCGACGTCAATGCGGTGGAGGCCTTCGACGGGATCGAATCGGCCGCGCGCCGCGCCGATGCGGTCAGCCGCAAGCTGCTGAGCTTCAGCCGGCTGGAGGACGCGCGCCAGGACGTCTTCGACGCCGCGCAGGCGTTGCAGGCGATGCGCCCGATGCTGCGCCAGCTGTTCGATCCATCGGTTGACGTCGAGATCAGGCCTGGCGAGGCCGCGCTCGACGACGGCCTGCCGGACAACGGTGCAACCGCTGGAGGCGTAGAAGGCCCGATCCGGATGTTGGTCCGCTTCGACCTCAGCCAGCTGGAACTGATCGTGCTCAACATCGCCGCCAACGCGGCCCAGGCGATGCCCGATGGCGGCCGCTTCACCGTCAGCGCCGGTCGCGATGCCGACGTGGTCGTGCTGGTGCTGGCCGATACCGGGCACGGCATGCCGCCGGACGTGCAGGCACGGATCTTCGAGCCCTTCTTCACCACGCGGCCCGCCGGGCAGGGCACCGGCCTCGGCTTGTCGGTGGCGCACGATCTGATCGCGCAGGCCGGCGGCAGCATCGCCGTCGACAGCGCACCCGGCCAGGGCACGGTGTTCTGCCTGTGCCTTCCGGTGGCGGACGGGGAGCCGTCACCGGCGTAGACCGGGATCTTCGGCGCCCTGGCCGGAATCTGGGATCTGGGATCTGTGTGCGTGCCGTGCGGGATTTGCGACACGGCCCCCTGCGCCTGCGGCTGCGCGCAATGCACGGTGCTTTCGTAGGAGGCGCCCCGGCGGCGACCGCCATGCGTGATGGTGCATTGGCCGGGACGCTGGGATGGCGGTCGCGGTCCAGCCCGCTCCTACGGGGTGGCCGTGCTGGTCGCGCGGATGGCACGCCGCTTCTGTAGGAGCCGCCGCAGCGGCGACCGCCATGCGTGATGGCGCATTGATCGCCTCATTCGTCCTCGTGCTTCGGCTGCCAGGCCGCCACCAGCTTCTGCTGCACCGCACCCGGCACCGGTTCGTAATGGCTGAAGTCGATGGCGTAGCGGCCGTGGCCGGCGGTCAGTGAGGTCAGCTCGGCGGCGAAGGACTCCAGTTCCGACAACGGCACCTGCGCGTGCACCGTCGTCTCGCCTCCATCGCCGTCGGTGCCGGTGATGCGCGCGCGCTTGGCCGACAGGTTGCCGGTGATGTCGCCCAGCTGCGCCTCCGGCGCGACCACCTCCAGATCGACGATCGGTTCCAGCACCAGCGGGCCGGCCTTCGCGATCGCGTCCAGGAAAGCCTTGCGCGCGGCGGTGACGAAGGCGATCTCCTTGCTGTCCACCGCGTGGTGCCTGCCGTCGAGGATGGTCACGCGCAGGTCCTGCAGCGGATGGCCGGACACCGCGCCGGAGGCCAGCACCTGGCGCACGCCTTTCTCCACCGCCGGCATGAACTGCCCGGGTATCGTGCCGCCCTTCACCGCATCGACGAAGGCGAAGCCCTCGCCACGCGGCAGCGGCTCCACCCGCAGCAGCACCTCGCCGAACTGGCCGCCGCCGCCGGTCTGCTTCTTGTGGCGGTGGTGGCCTTCGGCCGCGTGCGCGATGGTTTCGCGGTAGGCGATGCGCGGCGGATGCGCGCCGACCTCCACGCCGAAGCGCGTCTTCAGCCGTTCCAGCATCACCCGCAGATGCAGGTCGGACAGGCCGCGGATCACGGTCTCGTTGAGCTCGGCATCGTGTTCGACCAGGAACGCCGGATCCTCGTCGGCCAGTTTCTGCAGCGCCTGCGTCAGTTTCTGTTCCTGGCCGCGGCTGGCCGCCTGGATCGCCAGGCCGAACATCGCCCTGGGGAAGGCCACCGGCGCCAGGTGCACGTGGTCCTCGTCGTGGCTGTCGTGCAGCACGGTGTCGAAGTGCACGTCCTCGACCTTGGCCACCGCGGCGATGTCGCCGGGCACGGCCTGCTCGATCTCGGCGTGGTCCTTGCCCTGCAGCCGGAACAGGTGCCCGACCTTGAACGCGCGCTTGCCGTCGCCGACGAACAGCTGGGTGTCGCGCCTGATCGTGCCCTGGTAGACGCGGAACACGCCCAGCTTGCCCACGAAGGGGTCGTTGACCACCTTGAACACGTCGGCGATCACGTGCCCGTCCGCGTCGACGCGGATGTCCAGCGGCGCATCGCCGTGGCCGTTGCCATGGCGCAGCATCGGCGGGTTGGCTTCGGTCGGGTCGGGCAGCAGGCTGTGCGCGAGGTGCAGCAGGTCCTGCACGCCCACGCCTGTGCGCGCCGAGACGAAGCACACCGGCAGCACGTGGCCTTCGCGCAGGCAGCGTTCGAAGGCGTCGTGCAGGGCCTGCGGCGGGAGGCCGGCTTCGCCGTCTTCCAGGTAGCGTTCCATCAGGTGGCCGTCGACCTCGACCACCTGGTCGATGATGCGCTGGTGCCACACCGCCACCGGCCCCAGGTCGGAACAGCCCTCGGCGTTGCCGAAGCAGTCCACCACGCCCAGGCCGCCATCGGCCGGCAGGTTCAGCGGCAGCACCTCGCTGCCGAAGGTGTCGCGCAGTTGCCCGAGCACGCGTGCGCAGTCGGCGTGTTCGTGGTCGATCTTGTTCACCACCAGGACCCGGCACAGGCCGCGTTCGCGTGCGCGGGCCATCAGTCGCCGCGTGCCGTGCTCCACGCCGGTGTCGGCATCGACCACCAGCAGCGCGGTCTCCACCGCTGAGAGGGCCGACAGTGCCGGGCCGCGGAATTCCGGGTAGCCGGGTGTGTCGATCAGGTTGAGGTGGATCGCGTGGCCATCGACCTGGTGATCGATGCTGGCGATGGCCACATCCATCGAATGGCCGCGCGCCTTTTCCATCGGATCGAAATCGGACACCGTGGTGCCGCGTTCGACGCTGCCTGCCGTGGTCAGGGCGCCGCCGGCATGCAGCAGGGCTTCGAACAGGGTTGTTTTGCCGGCGCCTGGGTGGCCCGCGAGGGCCATGTTGCGGATGTCGTGGGTCCCGTACATGAGGCCGTTCTCCCGTTTGTCAGGTGAGCGGCTGCGCGTGGCGCGGGCGGATGGCCGCAGGGCCACCGCGGCATGTCGGGCCGGCACGCGGAACGACGCTGCGGCATTCCTCTGCCGACCTCTGCAGCGTCCCATCCTTCGCGCCGGCCCGGCGCGGCCCGCACCAGCGTCGCGCAGGCGCTGGGGGCCGTCATGGCTGTCCGGGCTGGGCCGCTTCCCGAGGGTGTGAACCCGGCGGGCGGTCATGGCGGACAGCCACATTAGCGCGTTCCCCGCGGCGCTGCCGCTGCAGCGCACAAGCCGGCGCCAGCGTTGCATCGCCCAGGCCGATGCCCGCGATGGCGGCCGGAGCAGGGCAGGGTGCCAACCACGACGGCCGGAGCAGGGCAGTCGGCCAAGGCCGACTCTACGAAGGGCGCACGCGCCGGACGAAGCGCACATCTGCCGGACGAAAGGCGCACGTTTCGCAAACGACGCACCCGTAGAGTGGGGCTCTGCCCCACTGCCGTTGCAGCGCACAAGCCGGTGCCCGCGATGGCGGCCTCAGCAGGGCAGTCGGCCAAGGCCGACTCTACGAAGGGCGCACGCGCCGATCGGCCGCGGCCAGGCCGGCACTCCCCCATTCGTGTGATGCGCGCCCGCCACGGTGGGCTAACACTGACGTGGCTAGTGTGATCGACTCCATTTCAACCCCGGGAACACGACGACCATGGGCATTTCGCGCACCGCACACGCACACTGGGAAGGCGACCTCAAGAGCGGCAAGGGCCTGCTGGATACCCCCCAGAGCGGCCTGCTGGACAAGACCCGCTACGGCTTCAACAGCCGCTTCGGCGACGAGAAGGGCACCAACCCCGAGGAACTGATCGCCGCCGCCCATGCCGGCTGCTTCACCATGGCGCTGTCGGCCAAGCTGACCGAGGCCGGTTTCCCGCCGACCTCGCTCGACACCCGCGCCGATGTCGACCTGTCGATGGAAGGCGGCCCGACCCTGTCGGCGATCCGCCTGAAGACCAAGGCCGTGGTGCCGGGCATCGACGCGGCCAAGTTCCGCGCCATCGCCGAGGACGCCAAGCAGAACTGCCCGGTGTCCAAGGCGCTGTCGGCCGTGCCGATCAGCCTGGACGCCGAACTGGCCGAGTAAGTCGCCGCGCCCACACGCGGCAGGGCGGATCGCACCGACACCGACGGCCGCCGGGCAACCTGCGGCCGTCGTCGTGTCCGGGCGCCGGCCACTCAGCACCCATCGGTTTTTGCGGCACCCGCGGCCCGCTGGCATAGTCGGCCGATCCCCTCCGGAGACGTCGCATGCGCCTGCCCCTGGTCTGCGCCATCGCACTGGCCCTGTCCGCACACGCAGTGGCCGCCGAACCGGTCGCGGTGCTCACCGCCGCACGCATCCACACCCTGGACGAGGCCCGTCCGCAGGCCACCGCCATCGCCTGGGATGCGGCCGGGCGGATCGAGGCGGTGGGCGAAGCGGCCGAACTGCGCCGCCGCTACCCGCAGGCGCGCCACATCGACGCCGGCCGCGCCACCGTGGTGCCCGGCCTGATCGATGCCCATGCCCACGTGATGTCGCTCGGCTTCGGGCTGCTGCAGGTGGACCTGGCCGGTGCGCGCGACATGGGCGACGTGCTGCAGCGCCTGCGCGACTACGAGAAGACCCTGCCGCCGGGCGCCTGGCTGATCGGCCGCGGCTGGGACCAGAACCGCTGGCCCGGCCAGGCCTTCCCGACCGCCGCCGACCTCGACGCGGCCTTCCCCGACCGCCCGGTGTGGCTGGGCCGCGTCGACGGCCACGCCGGCTGGGCCAATTCGGCGGCCATGCGCGCCGCGCAGGCGCTGCCGCGTGCGCAACGCCTGGACGGCAACTGGCAGCCCGATGGCGGCCGCATCGAACGCGACGCCCAGGGCCGCGCCACCGGCCTGTTCATCGACACCGCCATGGCCCTGGTCGAGGCCGCCGTGCCCGCGCCCGGCCGCCAGCTGCGCGAGCGCGCGCTGGAACAGGCCCTGGCCGCCGCCGTGCGCAACGGCCTCACCGGCGTGCACGACATGGGCGTCCCGCGCGAGGACCTGGCCCTGATGCGCGACTTCGCCGATGCCGGCCGCCTGCCGCTGCGCATCGACGCCTACGCCGACGGCGATGGCGACGCCCTGGCCGACCTGTGCGCCAACGGCCTGTACCGCCATGCCGGCGGCCGCCTGAAGATGACCGGCGTGAAGCTGTACGTGGACGGCGCCCTGGGCAGCCGCGGCGCCGCGCTGCTGGCCGACTACAGCGACGACCCGGGCAACCGTGGCCTGCTGGTGACCGAGCCGCAGGCCTACGCCGCCGCCGTGCGCAAGGCGCGCGACTGCGACGTGCAGGTGGCCAGCCACGCCATCGGCGACCGCGGCAACCGCATCGTGCTGGACACCTATGCCCAGGCCCTGGGCAATACGGCGTCCAGCGACCACCGCTGGCGCGTCGAACACGCCCAGGTGGTCGCGCTGGAGGACATCCCGCGCTTCGCCAGCCTGCACCTGATCGCCTCGATGCAGCCCACCCACGCCACCTCCGACATGCCCTGGGCCGGCGCGCGCCTGGGCCCGGCGCGGCTGGCCGGCGCCTACGCCTGGCGCCGCTTCGTCGAGGCCGGCGTACCGCTGGCGCTGGGCTCGGATTTCCCGGTGGAACAGGTGGACCCGCGGCTTGGCCTGCATGCCGCGGTCACGCGCCAGGACGCGCACGGCCAGCCGGCCGGCGGCTGGCTGGCCGACCAGCGGCTCAGCGCCGCCGAAGCACTGCACGGCTTCACCGCCGGCGCCGCCTGGGCCGGCCACGACGAACAGCGCACCGGCCGTCTTGCGCCCGGCCTGCAGGCCGACTTCGTCCTGCTCGACCGCGACCCGCTCGCCGTGCCGCCGGCCGAGCTCGACGCCCTTGAAGTGCGCGCCACCTGGGTCGACGGCCAGGCCGTGTACACCGCCGACTAGGGCCGCGCGCCCCCCATGCGACCGCGCGCAGGCCAAGCGGCGCCGGCCGCTGCCCAGCTACCTCTACCTCTACCTCCGCCTCCGCCTCCGCCTCCGCCTGCACCTGCACCTGCACCTCACCGCCTGCCGACCACCCGCGTAGAGCGGGGCTCTGCCCCGCTGCGGTCGTTCGTTGCGTGCTGTTGGCCGGTCGCCTTCGCGTGCCCAGTGGTCCAAAGGCAGTCGGGCAAATGGGCAGTCGGGCAAGCCCGACTCTACGAAGCCATCGCGCCCGTAGACGCCACGAAGGCATTGAGCCCGTAGAGTCGGGCTTGCCCGACTGCTCCTGCTCCTGCTCCTGCTCCTGCTCCTGCTTCTGCTTCTGCTTCTGCTCTTGGCTTCTGCTCTTGCCCCCAGCTCCTGCCCTTCGCCGCCGCTTCTGCGCTTCGCCCCCGCGCATCCGACGGTATCGCCCACAGCACCACCACACCCCATCTCCACCGCCCTGAACGCCCCGCCCACCTCCCCGCAACGCAGGGTGGCCCCCGCCACCCGAAACCCGGATAATCCGCAAAAGCCGGTCGGGGCCGCTTCGCCTGAAGCACACCCGCCCGGCTTTTTCCGTGTCTGGGCTCCCGCGATGCCCGAAGCGCCCCGATGGCGCTTCGCCAGGGCAGGGCGACGACCCCCGGCATGGCCCCAATCCCGCGGCCCCGATGGCCGCAGCTAGAGAGGAGTTACCCGTCATGGGTCAGTCTGTTGTCGTGATCGGCGCCCAGTGGGGCGATGAAGGCAAGGGCAAGATCGTCGATCTACTCACCGAAGAGATCGGTGCCGTCGTGCGCTTCCAGGGCGGCCACAACGCCGGCCACACCCTGGTCATCAATGGCAAGAAGACCGTCCTGCACCTGATCCCGTCCGGCATCCTGCGCGACGACGCGCTGTGCCTGATCGGCAATGGCGTGGTGATTTCCCCGGCCGCGCTGATCAAGGAGATCGGCGAGCTGGAAGCGGCCGGCGTGGAAGTGCGCAGCCGCCTGAAGATCAGCCCGGCCGCGCCGCTGATCATGCCGTACCACATCGCCCTGGATCAGGCCCGCGAGAAGGCCGCCGGCGGCAAGGCCATCGGCACCACCGGCCGCGGCATCGGCCCGGCCTACGAAGACAAGGTGGCGCGCCGCGGCATCCGCATCGCCGACCTGCATTACCCCGACCAGCTGGCCGAGAAGCTCAAGGCCGCGCTGGATTACCACAACTTCGTGCTCACCAAGTACCTGGGCGTGGAGCCGGTGGACTTCCAGCAGACCCTGGACGAAGCCCTGGCCTTCGGCGAATACGTCGAGCCGATGAAGTCCGACGTGGCCGGCATCTGCCACGACCTGCGCAAGCAGGGCAAGCGCATCCTGTTCGAGGGTGCTCAAGGTGCACTCCTCGACATCGACCACGGCACCTACCCGTACGTCACCAGCTCCAACACCACCGTCGGCGGCGCGCTGGCCGGCACCGGCGTGGGCGCGGACGCCATCGACTACGTGCTGGGCATCGCCAAGGCCTACGCCACCCGCGTCGGCGGCGGCCCGTTCCCGACCGAGCTGGACGACGAGATCGGCCAGGGCATCCGCGACCGCGGTGCCGAGTACGGCGCCTCCACCGGCCGTCCGCGCCGTTGCGGCTGGATGGACATCGTCGCCCTCAAGCGCGGCGTGGCCATCAACGGCATCTCCGGCCTGTGCATCACCAAGCTCGACGTGCTCGACGGCATGGAGAAGCTGAAGATCTGCATCGCCTACGAGTACCGCGGCAAGCGCACCGAGTACGCCCCGCTGGACGCCCAGGGCTGGGACGAGATCACCCCGGTCTACCTGGAGTTCCCGGGCTGGAGCGAGAACACCCACGGCGTCACCGAGTGGGACAAGCTGCCGCCGGCCGCCCGCGCCTACCTGCGCGCGCTGGAGGAACTGGCCGGCTGCCCGATCAGCATCGTCTCCACCGGCCCGGACCGCGACCACACCATGGTGCTGCAGGATCCGTTCGCCTGATCCTGCTGTCGTAGAGCGGGGCTCGCCCGCTGCTCTCGTGTTCAGAAGCCCCGCGAAAGCGGGGCTTCTTCGTTGAGGCCTCCCGTTTCGCGACCGCCCGTAGAGCGGGGCTAGCCCCGCTGCTCATCCTCGCAAGCGAGCACACGTGCCTGCGCCCGCAACCCGGTGCGCTCCAGCCGCCATGCCGCGCACATCGCGATGCCGGACAACGACACGCCGCCCCGCCGCTCGCCACCTGCCACAGCACCGCCGCAGGTTTCACCACAGCGCCACCCCGATCCGCTAGGATGCGCGCCTGAAGGGGAGTAGCTCCGCGCGCGGACGTCGTCATTACGGGCCATCGGCCCCGGCGCCGCGGCAGGCCAGACGGCCTGTGAGTCAGACCTTCGCCCATGACGGCGAAGCGTGGCCCCCTTCCGGACCTCCGGACCATGCCCGCTGCCGTTCGCGAAGCAGCCGACAACCGGAGTGATGATGGAAACGATAGGAACGCCCCTGCTGTGGGGTATTTTCGCGGTGCTCGTGATCGCGGCCCTGCTGGTGGACCTGGTCTGGATGCGCCATGGTGGCCCGCACCGCGTGACCTTCCGCGAGGCGGCCGGCTGGAGCCTGGCCTGGGTGGCGCTGGCGCTGGTCTTCAACCTGTGGCTGTGGTGGCACACCGGCCAGCAGCTGGGGCCGGAGGCCGGCGGCCGCATCGGCATGGAGTTCCTCACCGGCTACCTGGTCGAGAAATCGCTGGCGGTCGACAACATCTTCGTGTTCCTGATGATCTTCAGCTACTTCGCCGTGCCGGAAGTGCAGCGCCAGCGCGTGCTGGTGATCGGCATCATCATCGCGGTGGTGCTGCGCGCCATCCTGATCCTGGCCGGCGCCATGCTACTGGCGCGCTTCCACTGGATCCTCTACCTGTTCGGCGTGTTCCTGCTGCTGACCGGCGTCAAGATGCTGCTGGCCGCCGGCAAGGAGCCGGACCTGGAGAGCAACCCGCTGCTGCGCTGGATCACCCGCCACGTGCCGATGACGCGCGGCTACGAAGGCAGTGCGCTGTCGGTGCTGCGCGATGGCCGGCGGCTGTACACCCCGCTGTTCGTCGTGATCGTGATGATCGGCATCACCGACGTGATCTTCGCGGTCGATTCCATCCCCGCCATCTTCGCCATCACCGAAGACCCGTTCATCGTCCTCACCTCCAACGTCTTCGCGGTGCTGGGCCTGCGCGCGATGTTCTTCCTGCTGCAGGGCATGGCCGACCGCTTCCACCTGCTGCCCTACGGCCTGGCCCTGGTGCTGATGTTCATCGGCGGCAAGATGCTGCTGGTGGACGTGTACAAGGTGCCGATCACCGTATCGCTCGGCGTAGTGGTGACCACCATCGCCGCGACGATCGCGCTGAGCCTACTGCTGCCGGCGAAGCAGGGTACGCATGCCTTGCCGCCGGGTGACGCCGGTGATGCGGGGCAGGATGTGCCGGAGCCGCGGGACGGTGAACGTCCCTGATGGAAAGATGCAGCGCCGGACCGGCAGCAGCCAGGCTCGGCGGATGCCATCGTCGCCCTCAAGCGCGGTGCGGCTATCAACGGCATCTCCGGCCTGTGCGTCACCCAGCGTGACGTGCTGGACGGCATGGAGAAGCTCAAGATCGGCATCGTCTACGAATGCCGCGGTAAGCGCATCGCGCACACCACGATGGACGCGCAGGGCTGGGACGAGATCACACCGGTCTACCAGGAATTCCCGTACTGGAGCGAGAACACCTGCGGCATCACCGAGTGGGACAAGCTGCCGGCGGCGGCCGGCGCCTACCTGCGCGTGCTGGAGGAGCTGGTGGGGTGTCCGATCAGCATCATCTCCACCGGCTCGGAACGGGACACACGACGGTGTTGTGGGATCCATTTTCTTGATCTGAAGCGCGGTCGATAAAAGGATAAGTCCCGCAGGAGCGGGGCCTTTTAACGAATGAGCCTGTCAAGCCGGCTACGGAGATAGCAGTGATCTGTCGCGCCAAGAGTCACTCGACGCAGCGCAGGCGCCTCGGCTGCAAGGGCTAACCCAGCACAAATGTCCACGTTCGATGAGGCCCGTGGACCCCTTGTGACTTGGGTGGCCTATTGGGGTTTGTATCACGCTTCACTTCTTCAATAGCAAAGGCGGCGCTCCCGGTGCGGTTACACCGTGCAATTGGATAAGACTCTCGGTCTTTGCATCAAAAACCCATTGGCTTAAGCGGCGGCTACTCGTCTGAATGGATGGTTGGATGTCGACGTCCAATAATCTCAGTACGATCGCAGCATCAGGGGTTGGATGGTGCTTGCAAAGATCCTCAGCGCGAAGCAGGATCGCGTCCCTATTTGGATGTCCAGTATCGTTTGAGGACCTTGCGAAGTATGCGCAGCAAAGGGCTTCAAATTCGTACTCCTTTCGTTCTCTGAACATGCGCATAGCAGCTTCGTAAAGTTCGTCACCAAGGATCCACCGGCCATCCTTCATGGCCATCAATCCCGCTGTCGCCAACGCAATTCCGTTGTACTTCCCTTCCTTCAATGCAATTAATCTATGGAGTACGTTCTCTGCCTGCGTCATATCGTTTGAGCAGGCTGAAACGTAGGCTAAATTGGCCAACAGCGCCGGATCCTTAGGGTCAGCGAGTAAGCCCCGCTTGGCAAGCAAGGCCGCAGAGTTGTAGTTCCTCTGGGCTGCGTAGAGCGTGGTTAGAAACTGAAGTGGTCTGCTTGAGAATGGTTCTTCGTCATGCCACACAAACGCATGTAGTTCGGCGGTGTCGCAATCAAGTGCATTCCATGCGAGAAGCGTTTGGGCTTCGTGCGCGGACTTTACGGCCTGCTTTTGCACCGGAGCACTCAGGTCGATGGCTAGCGCGTGCTGATGGGTGACTGCTTGCGCGACGACATTGTCGTTAGGCTCGAGCAACGCCAAGCGGAACATTTCCCGGGCGCGCTTCATGTTGCCGGCCTTAAGTTCGGTTCCCCCCAAAGCACCAGCTAGCTCTGATAAATGGGCATTGCTCGCCATTCGGTCTCGCGCGAATTTAAAACCCTTGGCCGCGAAGCGCGAAGAGGTGTCTGCAACCTCTGCCAAGGCAATCTCGGTTGCCATCAACCAAGGGTCAGTTGCCGTCCTTGCATGCTTAAAGATTAGATTGTGGGCTTTCTGGAAATCTCTTTTATGTACGTATAGGCGCGCTAATGTTCGAAGTGCAATGCGATTGTTTGGTGAGAGAGAAAGTGCTGTGAGGACCGATTTCTCCGCACGCTTTGTCTGGCCGGTTGCAAGTTGAAACTGAGCTAGGTCAAGGAGTGCTAACGGGTTGGCTGGGTCCGCCTTGAGGATGGATCGAAGTGTCGATACGTCCCTTCGAATTGCATGATTGCAGATGCCAAGGCCGTCCCGCCAACTGGCGAGCGTTGGGGTTGTACTTGCTTCTTCATCTGAAAGCATCTGCCTAATAAAGCGGGCTTGGATGTTGGTGCTGACACTGCTTGTGCTTGTGTCGGCTCTAAGGAAATTAATTATCTGTGGGCGAAATGCGGGATCTATGGAGAAGGAGAGAATGTCACCGAGAAGGCCGGTACTCGGGGTCGCGTTCCATACTTGTAGGGTTTGATCAAATATTTCCGGATCCAGATCTATCTGTCTCTTCTTCGATTCAGAATGACTGAACGTGGCCTCCGGCATGCCAAGAACGGATTTTGTTCTTCGCCATCTCGGAATGAGGCGTCTTGGCGGAAGATTGGCTTTCATGTCTGCGATGCTTCCTCTATCAGCTCTAAACGCCTAGCAATTCGGTGCAGTCTCTGATGAAAGCGATCAAGCCCCACAAGGCCTCGCTTTCTGGCCGCTCGATCTCCCCTCACTCCTGGGTCCGGTTGTGTGAGATCCAGAATCATCGACTCGATCTCCTGTCGATTAGTGCCCTGAAGGGCGGGGAATACGTGAATGGCCAAACTCTTCAGTTGTGCCTGTCGAAGTACATCCAAGAGCTGCGGATCAAACTTTCCGCGATAATTGTTGGGTCTGAAAGGCTCAGGGATTTCGTTATATAGCAAGGTGTTCATTGGTAGGCCGGTGATGAGGAATACGAAGAGATTTCCAAGAAGGTAGGCGTCTGCCGCTTCGCGTTCATCATTCCATTGGCTTGAATTGTGCCCGTACCATTTTTCCGGTGGCATGTAGTTCCCGTCTCCCGGCCAAGTGTAGCTATCGAAGGGGCCTGGGATGCCCTTTCGAATTGCTCGCCCGAGGTCTCCGAGTTTCATTACGCCGGTTTTTTCGTCCGAAATCGAAATCACATTGGATGGCTTGACGTCCAAGTGCGCGACGCCACGGCGGTGGAGTTGATCGAGGGCTAGTGCGACGTCACGCAGAACTCGAAGACGCCATGAATATTTGGGGTTATCCGAGATGTTGAATTTTGCTCTTAGATCTCCTTCTCCAATTTCGAAGACTAGACAGCAAACCTTTTTGGTCTGATCGTTTCCGTCTTCTGGAAGTATGAAGTCTTCGTAATCCAAGAGCTTAACGATCCTAGACATTGCTACATCGCGGCAGAACTCCATGATCTCTTTTTCCCAGAGAACATGTGATGTGAGTTGATTTAGCGCGGTAAGAAAGTTTTGCTCATGAAATGCTCGCCTAAAGTCCAATGCCTTCACGAAGGCGGTCTCATCTCCGCGAGTTGCCAAATAGCAGATTCCGAAGTTTCCGCCTGAGGCTCCAGCCGCTTTCATCGCTCGCATTCCAACTTTCCAGCCGGATCTTAAAGTGACGCCTTCAAGGCGATCTGCCGGTGTGACTTGGTTATCCATGTTCTCGTCTCAATTTTTGATTGAATTGGTGTCGCTGATGGCCTATTATTGCTTTGATAGGCTCGCCTATGTTGGGGTGCGGAATACGTAACATCCCTTCATTCCCCTACTCATTAGCGTCTTGTACGTATTCCGCACGATCAGCCCCAGCCGTTCACGCGTGGACTCTGGGTCTTCCTTCATTAGCGTTTTCCAGCCCCGCACCGAGCGGTCCATCCGCGAGCGTGATTCGGGAAAGACCGTTGGCTTTCCGTCGATCCAGCGCAGGTCCGGGCCGATGATCACGCCGACGTAGTCCAGCTCCAGGCCCTGGCAGGTATGGATGCAGCCGACCTGCTCGACCGACTCCGGCGCGACGATCCAGAGGCTGCCGTCCTTGTCGAGATTCCACTGGGCGTTGTAGCCGTGCTCGGGGATCTCGATGTCCCATGCGTCCGGGTTCTTCTTGCTCTTCCAGTCCCAGCAATAGCCGGCGACGATGCGGGCCTTGTTGTTGAGCCGGTTCTTCTCGCGGATCAGCTCATGCAGCTCGACCGGGGAATCGACGATGCGGAAGTCGAAGCTGTTGCGGTCGAAATCGGCATTGGCCGTCTCGCGGATGCCCAGGAAGTTGTCCAGCCAGGCGATGTAGCCATCCGAGCCGGCACAGCGAAACTGGGAGGCCAGTTCCAGCCGGGTGACTTCGGCACCGGCGGCCTGCGCCCAGCGCTCCAGTTCGGCGATGCGGCCGATGTCGGACAGGGTCACTACCTGGTCGTCGTCGGCGAAGAAGATGGTGCAGCGGGCGCTGCGGATCAGCTCCATCACCTGGTTCTGGCCGAGGTTGCCGTACAGGCCGCTCTTCTCGTTGAGGCGGTGCGCCTCGTCCACCACCAGCGTGTCGAATACATTGGGCTGGCTGTCGTGGAAACCGCCGGAGCCGGCGAACAGGTTGCCGATCTCCACCTGGCGCAGGTGGCCGGCCAGCTTCTGCTTGTACACCGCGCGCGGTGCGGCGTTCTTGGAGACGTACTTGGTGAGTTGGCCGCGCTTGGTCAGCTCCACCAGCAGGTTGATGGCCACCACCGACTTGCCGGTGCCCGGGCCGCCCTTGACGATGACCACCTGCTTGCGGGCGTCGCTGGCCTGCGCGGCCTTGGCCAGGCAGGTTTCATGGACGAGCTTCTGGTCGTCCACCAGCACGAATTCCTGGTTGCCCTTGAGCATCTTCGCGACGCTGTCGGCCAGCATCTTCGATGGCCGGATGCGCCCGTTCTCGATGCTGTAGAGCAGTTCGCCGTTGTCGCCCTTCCTGACGTGCTGCTTGATGAAGCTGCGCAGCTTCGCCAGTTCGTCCGTACCGTCGAGGAAGACTGGTGCCTTGTCGAGATAGGCGGCATAGCGGGCGTCGCGGATGACGCCGTCGTCCCTGTAGTTGTGCAGGTAGGCGCAGGGACGCAGCTCGGTGCCGGATTCGTAGATGGCCTCGTTGAAGCCGTTGAGCAGCGCGGCGTACGACCATGCCTGGTAGCTGGGGTGGGGGCCTTCGATCTCGGCCCGGCCGCCGCGGTTGGCGACGATGATCCCGTCTTTCTCGCTGATCCGCGAGCTGGACCACTGCTTGAGTTCGACGATGACGATGTGGGGCGTGCCGTCGTCGGCCTTGCCGGACAGAATGAAGTCGATCCGCTTGGAGGTCTGCGGGATGCCGAACTCCACGCCGATGCCGATGTCGTCCGGAATCTCGGTGTCGCGCAGCACGCGGGCCATGGCCGCGAGCGAATGGCGCCAGGACTTGAATTCCGCAGTGGTGGCGTAGCGCTTGGCGCGCTCGACGAAGGCTCGTTCGACCACATCCTCGATCTGCGCATGATCGGTGTCGTGCAGGAAAGTGCGCTTTGTTGCCTGGTAAACGATCACGCCAGCATGTCCCCCCTTGGACGGCTGTTTCAGAGTTCGGTGTATTTCCTGCTGGTGCCCTTGGCCCGGTCGACCGGGTATTTCGCAGCGTTGATCGCCAGCTTTTCGCGGGCGGCTGCCAGCGGGTCGATGCCCAGCTTGTCGGCCAGTTGCAGCAGGTAGAGCAGGACGTCGGCTATCTCGTGACCGACCTGCTGGCGCTGCTCATCGCTCAGTGCGCGGCTCTGCGCGTCGGTCAGCCACTGGAAGTGCTCCAGCACTTCGGCGGCCTCGATGGACAGGGAGGCCGCCAGGTTTTTGGGCGAATGGAATTGCCCCCAATCCCGCTCCTCCGCGAAGCGGCGCAGGTCGGCCTGCAACTGCTGGATATCTCCCGCCACCCTGGCTCCTTGCCTGTGATCGTCGTCGCAGTATAGAAGAGCGTGCGGGGGAATCGGGAGGGGGTATGGAACAGCGGATGGCGGACTGCATCGGGGTGGACGGGGCCAAGTCCGGCTGGATCGCGGTGTGGCGTGGGCAGAGTGGATTGGCGTGGCGTGTCCATGGCGATGCGCGTGGACTGGTCAATGCGCGTCGGCATGCCGCGGTGATCGCGGTGGATGTGCCGATCGGTCTGTCCGACCACGGCGGACGCCCGGCCGAGCGCGAGGCCCGGCGCTTCGTCGGTGGGCGCCGCGCCTGCAGCATTTTCTCGACGCCGGTGCGCGGAATTCTGGATGCGAGGACGCAGCCGGAGGCGTCCAGGCGCCACCGGGACATCGACGGGCGCGGATTCGGTGCGCAGTCCTTCGCGATCCTGCCCAAGATCCGCGAGTGGGACGACCTGCTGCGCGGCGACCCGCAGGCGCGCCGGGCGGTGCGCGAGGTGCATCCGGAGGTGTCGTTCGCGGCGCTGGCCGGCGGCGCGGGGCAGGGCATCGTCGCCAGCAAGCGCAAGCCTGCGGGTGTTGCTGCCAGACGCGCGTTGCTTGCTGTTGAGTTCGGTGAGGCGATGGTTGGGGACCTGCTGCAGGCCGTTCCGCGGCGCGAGGCCAAAGCGGACGACGTACTGGATGCGCTGGTGGCGTTGTGGACGGCGGAGCGAATCCGGAACGGTGTGGCGTGCTCGCTGCCGGCCGAGGTGAAGCCCGATGCCGCTGGATTGGATGCGGTCATCTGGTATTGAACTTGGTGTATTCGAGCAATTGCGACCGTTGGTCGGCGGCGCAAAATTCTGGTGGGGCTTCGCCTTGACTCGTCGGAATTTCAGTAGCAGTCTTGCTGCACGGAGCCTAGAAACTCCTCAAACAGCGGTACCCACCTCCGACAAACCGGTGGGTTTTTTGTGCCTGCATGCTTTGCAGATGCAACCGACGCGATGCCTGCGTCGGGAGGGCGGCGAATACAACACCCGCAAGGGGAATAAGCCCGCCGTCTGTTTGCGGTTTCTAGCCTCCCGACTTCCCGTCCGCCGTTCGCGGCGGGCGGCCACTTCATGGAATGAGGAGGCACCGATGTCGACGCACGAAATGCATGCACCGAATGCTCCGCACGATCTGTTGGCCCGGGATGGGCGGCTCCAGTTGACGCGCCTGAGCGCGCATCTCAGATTCCTGGCACGGCTGGCCCAGCCGCGTGCGGCGGATGACACCCGCGACGAGCCAACGGCCACGAACACCGACGGACTCGCGTTCTCCCTGCGCCTGTTGGCCGACCGGCTGGACGGACTGCTGGGGCATGCGCCGCAACCGCCCTCGCGGGCAGACATGTCCGGGACGTCAGCGCACGCAGGCGCGTTGGAAGATGAGATTGAGGACGACGCGGAGACCGACGACGAAGATGCCGAAGCGGATGATGCCGATGAGGCGGAAACGGGCGACTTCGTCTTCGGCGTCACGCTTGATCAGATCGACACGCTCAACCGCCTGGTCCACGCGATCACCGCGCATGGCGATGTGGTGGCCGCCAGTGATATGGCCGAGTACGCCGACGGCACGCTGTCGCAGATGGGGCACATGGTGTTCGATGCCGGCCTGGAGGTGCGGGCGGTGCTGGACGCGGTGGAGGCGCAGCGCCTCGCAGAACGCTCACCGTCGTACCGCGTGCGTGAACCGCATGCCGCGTATGGGCCGGTGGGACACGGGGCCGCGCGTCTGCACTGAGCGACTGATGTGTGTCCGCCTGTCGAGGCATCGCGCTTTGGCTATGCCTCGGCTTCGTGTGTTGCCGCAACGATCGGTACGTGTGGCTGGGCCGGTTGGCCCGCCGCGCTGTGTGGTCCGCTGCGACCCGGAGGGCGAGTGCTCCGAGGTGAGTTCGTCATCGGCCGTGTTCCTTGAGATAGACAGCGCCGGCGAGCGCCTGGTCACCTGGGAGTGAAGGCGGCAGGGCGTCCGTTTGGAGGGCGCATGTACGTCCGCTGCGGACATGACGCTGGCAGGTGCCTGCCTGCGCCGTGGTCTTCCACGCAGGTCGCGATGGCGGGTAACTTCACTGGAACGCTCCGCATTCACCACGCCTTGCCGCCTGCTGCGCCAAGGTACTGGGCGCACCGCGACCCTTCGGCTCGCGCTGTGTTCCCACCCACGGTGAGGCCTTCCATGCACACACATCCCGTCGTCGCGGTGCCGGTGTACCGGTCGCTGCATCCGCTGCACCTGCTGCTGGTCAGCAGTGCATTCCCGCTGTTCCTGTCGGCGCTGGTGGCCGACATCGCCTATGCGCAGACCTACCAGATCCAGTGGACCAACTTCGCTTCGTGGCTGCTGGTGGGCGCGATGCTGTTCGCCGTGCCGGCGCTGGTGTGGGCGCTGGTGTCGCTGATGCTGCCATCGGCGCGCACGCGGACGCGCTTCATCTATGTCGGCCTGCTGGCGCTGAGCTGCGTGCTGGGCTTCGTCAACTGCCTGGTGCATGCGATGGACGCCTGGCAGAAGATGCCGCAGGCGCTGGTGTGGTCGGTGCTGTGCGTGCTGGCGATCGCCGCGGCGCTGTGGTTCGCATGGGGCGGCACGCTGCGCCGCCGGGAGGTGGTGGCATGAACGGGCCGACGGTTCTTAAGCATTCGAAGCGCTCGCTGCTGGCACGCGCCCTGGTGCCGGCGCTGGTGCTGTCCCTGGCCGCCTGTGGCGGTACGCCGGACGAGACTTATGTGGGCACGTCGCCGGACCTGCCCAAGCCGCAGCGTGGGTTGTTCCCGACGTTGAAGGTGTCGCTGCCGGCGGAGTGGGGCGACCAGTTGCCGCAGGTGCCGGAGGGTTATGCCATCGCCCCCATCGCCGACAACCTGCTGATCCCGCGGCAGATGCTGGTGCTGCCCAATGGCGACATCCTGGTGGCCGAGGGCCGCGGCGGGCGTGCGCCGAAGCTGACGCCCAAGGACGTGATCGCCGGCGTGATCAAGGCGCGCGGCAACACCCAGGTGCAGAGCGGCAACCGTCTGACCCTGCTGCGCGATGCCGATGGCGACGGCACCTACGAGGGCCGCTCGGTGTTCGCCGATGGGCTGGACGCGCCGTACGGCCTGGCCTTCGGTAACGATTCCATCTACGTGGCCACGCAGGATGCGCTGCTGCGCTTCGACTACACGCCCGGCGCGGTGAACGCTGGCGGCGCGCCGCAGGAGATCACCAGACTGCCCGGCGCGGTGAACCATCACTGGACCAAGGCGTTGACCATCAGCGCCGATGGCCGCTACCTGTTCGTCGGCATCGGCTCGGACAGCAACATCACCGAGCGCGGCCTGGCGGTGGAGGAGAACCGCGCGATGATCTGGCAGGTGGATGCCCAGACCGGTTTCCACAAGGTGTTCGCCACCGGCCTGCGCAACCCGACCGCGCTGGCGATGCAGCCGGGCATGGACCAGCTGTGGGCGGTGGTCAACGAGCGCGACGAGATCGGCCCGGAGCTGGTGCCCGACTACCTGACCAGCGTGCGTCCGGGTGGTTTCTACGGCTGGCCGTACAGCTACTGGGGGAAGAACGTGGACGAGCGCGTGCGCCCGCAGCGGCCGGACAAGGTGGCCAGCGCCATCACTCCGGACTTCGCGCTGGGCTCGCACGTGGCCGCGCTGGGCCTGGCGTTCTCGGTGCCGGCGCTGGGCGAGCAGTTCGCCAACGGCGTGTTCGTCGGCCAGCACGGCAGCTGGAACCGTAATCCGCCGGTGGGCTACAAGGTCTCGTTCGTGCCCTTCAGCAACGGCAAGCCGTCGGGGGAGGCCATCGACTTCGCCACCGGCTTCCTGGGCGAGGACGGCAAGGCCCGCGGCCGCCCGGTCGGCGTGGCGGTGGACCCGCGCGGCGCGCTGCTGGTGGCCGACGACCTGGCGAACACCATCTGGCGGATCACGCGGACGGGTGCGGCTGCCGGCGCAGCGCCGGCGCCGGGTGACGCGCCGCCGGCGGGAGATTCCGCGGTACCGCCTGCGGATGCATCCGGTGGGGCTGCGCCCTCGGCGCAGGCGACACCGGCAGCGGATGCGCCAGCGGGCGATCGGGCGCCGCCCTCCGGCACCACGCCGCCTGCGGGCTGATCCGCGCTGTACAGCCGCCACACGCCCGGGAAGGGCTCCGGTGCGTGGCGGCTTTTTTGTTGGTGGCGGGCCGCTGGCTGGGTTCGCTTCGCAGTTTTTGATGGCTGGCGGGGTTGGTTCGTCCGGCTCAGTGCGCGATTTGTCCGGGTTGTCGCGGCTGGGGCCGCTCCTACAGGATCGGCGTCTCTCTGCGCGTCTGGCGGCTGCGCTGTCGTAGGAGCGGGCTGGACCGCGACCGCCATCGTCCATGCGGTGCGGTGCGTGATCGTGTTCGATGGTCGCGGCTGAGGCCGCTCCTACAGGATCGGTGGTTCTCCGCGTGCCTGCGGCTCCGCTGTCGTAGGAGCGGGCTTGACCGCGACCGCCATGGGCCACGCGCGGTAATGCGTGATCGCGCTGGGTGCGCGCAGCTGAGGCCGCTCCCGCATGCGGCGCTGGCCGCACCAGCGCGTGGCATCACTCGCTGCTGGACTGCGCGCCGCGCAGATGGATTGCCCAGTACCCCAGCCCGATCACCGCGCCGCCGATGATGTTGCCCAGCGTCGACCACAGCAGGTTGCCTGCTGCGGCGGTCCACGTCAGTCCCGGCGGCAACTCGATGCCGCTGCCGTGCGCGGACAACAGGCCCAGTGGCAGCAGCGACATGTTGGCGACCGAATGTTCGAGCCCCAGCGCGACGAAGGCGGCGATGGGCGGCACGATCACCGCGACCTTGTCCACGGCCGAGGTCGCGCCGGCCGCCATCCAGACGGCCAGGCAGACCAGCATGTTGGCGAGCACGCCGCTGGCGACGATGCCGGCGGCGGGTTTGCTGGCCTTGTCGGCGGCCAGCTCGATCGCCGATGCGGCCACCGCGCCATCGCCGGCCAGCGGTACGCCGGCGCCGATGGCCAGCAGTACCAGCAACAGCGCGCCCACCAGGTTGGCCAGCCACACCACGCACCAGGCGCGCAGCAGCTGGCCTGCGCCGATGCGGCGCTGCGCCAGCGGCAGGGTCATCAAGGTGTTGCCGGTGAACAGTTCCGCGCCGGCCAGCAGCACCAAAATCAGACCCACGGCGAAACCGACCCCGATGACCAGTTGGGCGATGCCATGGGGCAGGTCGGCGGTGCCGGCACCGAGCAGGGCGGCCATCAGGCTGCCGACGCCGATGTAGGCCCCAGCCAGCACGCCCAGGCCGATCATGGCGCCAAGCGACAGCGTGGCCTTCTGCACGCCGAGGTCGGAGATCGCGGCGGGAATGTCGTCGGGCGGGGTCATTGCCGGAGATGCCGTCGACATGCGGGTGTCCCGATCGGAGGGCCAGTGATACGCGAGCGGCCGTGAATGCGGCGGCCACGCGTGGGCCGCGTCATCCTCATGCGGAAGCACCGATGCAGCTGCTGCATGCACTGGATTCAAGCGTGCGCCACGCCTGCCGGGCGACCTCTGCGTGCTGTCCTCATCGAGGAGGCCGCTGTGAGTGGGAACAGTGCGGTTGGCGGTGTGCCAGGGCGCAGAAACCCAGCCCCGGCCCATACGCCGGCTGGCCTCATCGTCGGTGTGGTCGCGCGTGGCGCCGATCCGCTGCGGGTCGCGGCCTGGGCGTGGCGCTACATGCGCTGGCCGGGCTAAAGCTCGGACATGGTGGGCTCGCTGGCGTTTCTGTCGAGAATTCCAGTGCAGATGCTGCAGATCCTGGATCGACTACGGGAGCGCGTCGCTGCGCGCGGATCAGCGCCGATAGGCGGCACGCTTCTCCTGCACCTTGCCGCCATGCGCGGTGACGATGCGCGGGCGCAACCAGTCGGCGAACTCGGCTTCCGACCATGTGCCCGAGGCCAGCCCGATCATTGCCGCGTACTTGTCCGCACCATCGGCCTGCAGCTCGGCATCGTTGAGGGCCAGGAACACGCGATAGGCCACATGCGCGGTGCGCTTGTTGCCATCGACGAAGGGATGGTTGCTGGCCAACCCATAGGCGAGGCTGGCGGCGAGATCGGCCAGATCCGGTGGCGGATCGCCATAGGCATGACGCTGCTGCGGACGTGCGAGTGCGGACTCCAGCAAGGCTTCGTCGCGCACGCCGCTGCCACCGCCATGCTCGGCGAGTTGCCGGTCGTGGATGGCCAGGGCGAGGGCGCGTGTGATCCAGACGATCATGGCAGCCCCCTCATTGCGCCAGTTTGTGCAGAACCTGCCTGTCCTCGCGCATGATCTGTTCGGCCACGTCCATCTGCGCGGCCAGTTCCGCGTCATAGATGGTCAGCCGGATCCCGTCGGGCGTTTCCAGTGCGTGCAACTCGTCGCCCTTTTCCACGCGCAGGCGGCTGAGCAGCTCCTTCGGCAGGATGACGCCGGCGGAGTTGCCGATGGCGGTGATCTTGAGCTTCATGGGATTGCTCCGTCGTTATAACGAATGTAATACTGCTGCGAAACCAAAGCGCTGGCAAGTCAGGCGGGTCCGTGGGCTGCGGCTCTTCTGCCCGGGTGGGACGAGGAGATGAATCAACGGCCGGGCCATTCGCGCGCGCGGAACGCCATACCCGGCGGCAGCCACTACAGTCGTCGCCCCGGCGGGAACGATGCGATCCGCGCAGGCGCCCGCGTGTGGCTGCATATGTTTCGCAGCCTGACGACCGCCCTCTGGCAGCGATGCGGTGGATGCCAGGCAACCGCAGCCGTTCGCACGCAGGCGCCTGCAATGATCGGCCGCACCGGCACCGGCACCGGCACCGGCACCTGCACCTGCACCTGCACCTGCACCAGGCGATCGTGCCGATCGATGAATGCCATGCGCCGCGTGCCTGTCGGCGCAGGTCAGGCGCGGGCGATGCGATAGGATGGACGCGACAGGCGTACGCCGCCTGCACTGCGCGTCCCGCACGGCCATCCGGCCTTCCGCTTCGCTCCCCTCCGTGCTCGATCCATTCCCGCTCGCGGGATGGTGGCTATCGGGAGCGCCTATGCCTGGCTATTCCACCCGCAACGCGCTCGTTTTCATCGGTGGGCATTCCTACCGGCTGCGCGTGCTCAGCGACAAGCAGCAGTTCTCCGATCCGGATGGCCATGGCGCCAGGCTGGGGATCTCTTCGGCGCAATGGAGTCTGTTCGGCCAGTTGTGGCCGGCCGCCCGCCTGCTCGCACAGGCGATGCAGCGCTTCGATGTCGCCGGTAAGCGGGTGCTGGAACTGGGCTGCGGGATCGGCCTGGCCAGCCTGGTGCTGCAGCAGCGCGGCGCCGATGTCGTCGCCTCTGACATGCATCCGCTCGCCGAACCGTTCCTGGCCTACAACGCCGCGCTCAATGCGCTGCCGGCGCTGCATTACCGCCAGCTGCGCTGGGACGTGCCGCTGCCGACGCTGGGCCGTTTCGATCTGATCATCGCCAGCGACGTGCTGTACGAAACCAATCACGCGGCGCTGCTGGCCGGCGTGATCGACCGGCACGCGCAGCCGGATGCCGAGGTGCTGGTGACCGATCCAGGACGTGGCAACAGCGCCCGCTTCAGCAAGCTGCTGGAGGCGCGTGGATTTTCGCTGGTCGAGGAGCGCTGCCCGATGGACGACCGCGATCACCCGCCATACCGCGGTCGCCTGCTGCACTACACGCGCATCGGGACTGCCGGATCATGAGGCGCTTGTCGTCACGCACGCCTGCTGCAGCGCGGTTACGCAGTCCGCGTGCGTCCGGCGTCGGTGCGCCAGGTCGAGGGCGCGATGCCTGCGCATCGGAGCACGTCGTGTCCTGACCGCATGGCTGCGGACGATTCCATGGATCGAAGCGATGGATCGAAGCGCATGTCGGTCTGCGTTGATGGCGACCGGGCCAGCCGTGGCATCGACCGTAAGCGCTGGGCATGTGTCGATGCCGCATCACGGAGGCCGGATAACGCCGCTCCGTCCGGATCGATGGCGGTGCGCAGTGCGAGCGGCGTTCCGTTGCCTGTGAAGTGAAGCGTCATAGGCATGGCGACGCGTCCGCTGGATGCCTTGCGCCCGCATCGTCGTGCCGCCACATGCCGCGCCGGGCCGGTCGCTCGCTTCATCTGCACACGATGTGCCGCGCATGAAAAAGCCCGGCAATGCCGGGCTTTCTCGTCATCGGTACCAGCTGGCGTCAGATCGCCTGGACCTGGTCGGCCTGCATGCCTTTCTGGCCCTGGATCGCGATGAACTGCACGCGCTGGCCTTCCTGCAGGCTGCGGAAGCCGGAGGACTGGATGGAATTGTGGTGGACGAAGAGGTCGGGGCCGCTTTCCGGCGTGATGAAGCCGAAGCCCTTGGCATCGTTGAACCACTTCACGGTACCCGTCTGAGTCTGGGACATGGTGTATCTCCTTGGAGCAAAAGAATGAACGCCGCGTGGCGGCAAGAAGCTGGCTGCAAGGAGAAGCGGGTGCAACGGTGTAGTGGAACGTCTCTACAACATCGGGCCACGATTCATGGGTGACCCTTGGAACTCAGCGAGGCCACGGTATGCCTATGCACCGGGTAAAGCAAACACAATCTTCCGCGCTGTTCATGTTGAGGTGAAGGCGAAACGCGAAGTGCTGCAGCCGCTGTCCCGCAGTGCACACGTTGCCGGCGATGGAATCCTGCCGCGTCGATGCACGTTGGGCAGGGATCCGGATGCGCTTCGACGGGCAGCCTCTTCGGATCTCTTCGGCATCCCCTCACTGTGTTGGAGGCGGCTGCATGGCACCGGGAGTCTCGGCTGTTTCCTTCGCCATCGATGGGAAGAGAACACCTGCAAGGCGATCCGCTATCGGGTGCGGCGCGTGCGCTGGTCGCATCGCCTTGCAGGAGCCCGCGCGGCTGGCCCATTCCCCTGCGTCGGTACCACGCCCGCCTTTCGCGGGACGCTGGCGCGATCCGGCGGATAATCGCCGTCCGTTCTTCCTGGTTGCCGGTCCGCCATGTCCCGTTCCAAAGCCCCTTCGTCGCCCGGTCCGGGCTTCGTCAGCGTTCGCGGCGCGCGCGAGCACAACCTGAAGGAGGTCGATGTCGACATCCCGCGCGATGCGCTGGTGGTGTTCACCGGCGTCTCGGGGTCGGGCAAGTCGTCGCTGGCGTTCGGCACGCTGTTCGCCGAAGCGCAGCGGCGCTATCTGGATTCGATCTCGCCGTATGCACGGCGGCTGATCGACCAGGCCGGCGTGCCCGATGTCGACGCGATCGAAGGATTGCCGCCGGCGGTGGCGTTGCAGCAGCAGCGTGGCGCACCGACCACGCGTTCGTCGGTGGGCAGCGTGACCACGATCTCCAACTCGCTACGGATGCTGTACTCGCGCGCCGGCTACTATCCGAAGGGCCAGGCCATCATCTACGCCGATGGCTTCTCGCCGAACACGCCGGCTGGCGCGTGCCCGACCTGCCATGGCCTGGGCCGGATCTACGACGCCACCGAAGCCTCGATGGTGCCCGACCGCAGCCTCACCATCCGCGAGCGCGCGGTGGCGGCCTGGCCCGGTGCCTGGCACGGCCAGAACCAGCGCGACATCCTGACCACGCGCGGCATCGACGTGGACGTGCCGTGGTCGAAGCTGCCGAAGAAGACCCGCGACTGGATCCTGTTCACCGACGAACAGCCGGTCGAGCCGGTGTATGCGGGCTTCACCCTGGCCGAGGTCAGGGACGCGCTGAAGCGGAAGATGGAGCCCAGCTACATGGGTACCTTCACCAGTGCGCGCCGGCATGTGCTGCACACCTTCGCCACCACCCAGAGCCCGCAGCAGAAGAAGCGCGCGGCGCAGTACCTGGTCAGTACGCTGTGCCCGGCCTGCGACGGCAAGCGGCTGCGGCGCGAGGCGCTGTCGGTGACCTTCGCGGGGCTGGACATCGGCGCGCTGTCGCAGCGGCCATTGAACGAGGTGGCCAAGTTGCTTGAACCGGCGGCGCAGGGCAGGAGCCATCGCGGCGACGGCCATCCGGAGCAGCTGATCGCCGCGCAGCGCATCGCCCAGGACCTGCTGGCGCGCATTGCGATCCTGCAGGACCTGGGGCTGGGCTACCTGACCCTGGAGCGCAGCACGCCGACGCTGTCGCCAGGCGAACTGCAGCGGTTGCGGCTGGCCACCCAGATCCGCTCGCAGCTGTTCGGCGTGGTGTATGTGATGGACGAACCTTCGGCCGGCCTGCACCCGGCCGACGCGCAGGCGCTGCTGCGGGCGCTGGACCAGCTGAAGGCGGCGGGCAATTCGATCTTCGTGGTCGAGCACGAGATCGACGTGATCCGCCATGCCGACTGGATCGTCGATGTCGGGCCGGCCGCAGGCGAGCAGGGCGGGCAGGTGCTGTACAGCGGGCCGCCGGCCGGGCTGGCGCAGGTGCAGGCCTCGTCCACGCGGCGCTATCTGTTCGGCGGACATCCCGCGCACCCCGGCCATGCGCGCACGCCGACCGCCTGGCTGCAGCTGCGCGGCATCACCCGCAACAACGTCGATGGCCTGGATGTGGACATCCCGCTGGGCGTGTTCACCACGGTCACCGGGGTCAGCGGCTCGGGCAAGTCGTCGCTGGTCAGCCAGGCGCTGGTGGAGCTGCTGGCCGACCACCTGGGCCATGCACGCGACGCGGCGGAGGACGGGATCGATCCGCTGGAGCGCGGTGCCGACGTGCCGATCGGCGGGCACATCGTCGCCGGACTGGAGCAGGTGCAACGGCTGGTACGGGTCGACCAGAAGCCGATCGGCCGCACCCCGCGTTCCAACCTGGCCACCTACACCGGCCTGTTCGACCACGTGCGCCGGCGTTTCGCCGAGACGCCGGCGGCGAAGAAGCGCCGCTACGACGCCGGGCGCTTTTCGTTCAACGTCGCCAAGGGCCGCTGCGAGACCTGCGAGGGCGAGGGCTTCGTCAGCGTCGAACTGCTGTTCATGCCCAGCGTCTACGCGCCATGCCCGGCCTGCCACGGCGCGCGCTACAACGCGAAGACGCTGGAGATCGCCCTGCGCGGCAGGAACATCGCGCAGGTGCTGGGCCTGACCGTGGCCCAGGCGGCCGAGTTCTTCGCCGAGGACGCGGCCGTACTGCGCCCGCTGCAGGTGCTGATCGAAGTGGGCCTGGGCTATCTGCGCCTGGGCCAGCCGGCCACCGAGCTGTCCGGCGGCGAGGCGCAGCGGATCAAGCTGGCGACCGAACTGCAGCGCGCCCAGCGCCGCAACACCGTCTACGTGCTGGACGAACCGACCACCGGCCTGCACCCGTCCGACGTGGACACGCTGCTGCGCCAGCTGCACGGCCTGGTCGATGCTGGCAACAGCGTGGTGGTGGTCGAGCACGACATGCGCGTGGCCGCCGGCAGCGACTGGATTATCGACATGGGCCCGGGTGCGGGCGGCGAAGGGGGCCGCGTCGTCGCCCAGGGCGTGCCATCGAAGGTCGTCCGGGCCAAGGGCAGCCGCACGGCATCGTTCCTGCGCGCGGAGCTGGATGCCGCGACCGCGCCAGCGCAGGACGCCTGACGATGCAGCCGCCCGGCGACGCGCCGGATGACGCGGTGCCGATCGACGGGCGCTGCTTCGCCTACGTGTTCCCGTGCCGCTGGGAGGACTACTGCAAGATCGGTTTCTCCAGCGATCCGCTGGGCCGGATCGGCGCGCTGCATCCGCGCTGGTATGCGTTCTTCGACGTGGCCCAGGGCACGCTGGTGGAGGCCGAATCGGTGCGCGACGCGCGCGACCTGGAACTGGAACTGCGTGCTTCGCTGCGCGACTACAACGCCCCGGCGCCGCTGACGATCAGCGTGCCGGCGGGCGGCAGGACCGAGTGGTTCCGCGGTGTCGGCACGTTGCTGCAGGAGCGCATCGCCGCACTGGCCGAGCGTGGCTATCGCGTCTATCCGCTGGACAGCTGGCTGCGCGCGGCCCTGCTCGCGCGCAGCGACCGGCTGCATGAGTGGTCGCTGGCCCTGTTGAGCGTCGACGAACTCGAAGGGCTGGCGGGCCCGACGCCGGCGCAGCGCCGGTTGCGCGATGTGCTCGACGCGTATGCCGCGCTGGAGATCGGGATCGATGCGCAGCTGCCGGATGCGGTCCTGCGCTGGTATCGAAGGCACGACTGAGCGCGGGCCTGCACGTGCGGCCGGCCTGCTCGACCGGACCCGGCGCGATGCCCATCGCGGTGGTCGGCATGAGCCGCATGGCGGCAACGCGTCGCGCCTCCCGGGTCATTCGCCGCCTGCGCTTGATGCGCTTCAAGAGGGCGTGGATCCGATGTGCCTGACACCGCCGCGGCACCGTTCAGTCGGCAGACGGCCAGGCGATGCCGCCGCGGCGTGGCGCTCACATGAGGCCCGGTACGTTCGTGCCTCCCCCACGAAGGAGCGCTGTATGCGCATGAAGACCTGCACGATGCTTCTGGCGACGGCGTCGCTGTCACTGGCGCTGGCCGCGTGCCAGAAGAACGACCCGGAGACCGTCTCCGACAATCCGGCTCCGACCGCCGACTCGCACGAGCCGGTGACGCCGAGCCCGTACGGTACCGATGCGCAGGAAACGCGGAGCCACGAGGAAGCCAAGGAAGCCGAGAGGCCCAACGACGATCCTGACGAAACGCCCTGATCGCTTCGGGCACGGCCATCCAGCCGCCCGGTGCCTGCACCGCGGCGGCCTCCGTCCGCCATTGACCCCATCGCGGTGTGGCGGTCGTCGTGGTGCAGGCGGCCCGTGGACGGCAGTCGGCCTCGAGCGGCCTCCTGCACGGCGGCGTGCAGGAGGGGCCGCAGCCCCGACCGCCATGTCCCATCACACAGACGCGTAGTGCCAGGTCAGGCCAGCGTGCGCACCTTCTTCTCGCGCTCCCACTGACGGGTCCGGGCCGCACCGACGAAGGCCTTGCTGTCGGAAGCGTCGACCACGCCGGCGTCGCGTACGATGCCGCCCGCCTTCAGCACCGCCTGCGCCCCCGCGTCGGCGGCGATGGCCTTGAGGTGGCCGAAGGCATCGCGCACGAAATCGACGGCAGCCGCCTCGCGGGACAGCTTCCTGCCGGCGTCTGCCGACAGCAGCACCGCCACCGCATCGAACACCACCGATGGCGTGCCCGCGAGCTGGCCGTCGGCCGGCAGCTTGCTGCCATCGGAGAGGACAGCGCCGCCGAGCTTCGGGGCGACGATCTTGACCGTCGCACCGGCGGACTCGATCGCCTTGCGCAAGGTCCGGATCGCGTTGGCGTCCGAGCCGTCGTCGATCAGCAGGCCGACGCAGCGGCCTTCCAGGGTCGGCTTCATCCGGTCGATGATGCGCAGGGCGGGCGAGGGCGCCAGATCCTGCGGCGCCACCTTCGCTTCGGGTGCTTCCGGCAGGGCATCCAGGCCCAGGCCATCAGCCACGCGCCGGGCCAGCGATTCGTCGATATGGCGCAGATGCCCGACGACGGCTTCGCGCACGTGCGCGGTTTCCACCTTCGACAGCTCGAACACCAGTGCGCTGGCCATGTGCGCCTGTTCGATCGCGCTCTGGCTGCGGAAGAACATGCGTGCCTGGCTGTAGTGGTCGGCGAAGCTCTCCGGGCGTACCCGGCCCTTGGCGCCGTCATCGACGGTCGCGTGGTGGCGGTAACCCAGCTCGCGCGAGGCGCGCGGACTGTCTGCCTGCAGCGAGCTGGGCTCGTAGTTCACCCGGCCCTTGGGCACCTGCATCTGCATGTGGCCGTCGCGCTGGTTGTTGGCGAACGGGCACTTGGGTGCGTTGACCGGAATCTGGTGGAAGTTCGGGCCGCCAAGACGTGACAGCTGCGTGTCCAGGTAGGAGAACAACCGGCCCTGCAGCAGCGGATCGTTGCTGAAGTCGATGCCGGGCACGATGTTGGCCGGGCAGTAGGCCACCTGCTCGGTCTCGGCGAAGAAGTTGTCCGGCCAGCGGTCCAGGGTCATCCGGCCGATCACCTGCAGCGGCACCAGTTCCTCGGGGATCAGCTTGGTCGGGTCGAGATGGTCGAACGGGAAGGCGTCGGCCTCTTCCTCGGTGAACAGCTGCACGGCCAGGTCCCAGGCCGGGAAATTGCCGGCCTGGATCGCCTCGAACAGGTCGCGGCGATGGAAATCGTTGTCGGCGGCCTGCAGTTTCAGCGCCTCGTCCCACACCGTGGACTGGATGCCCAGCACCGGGCGCCAGTGGAACTTCACGAAGGTGCTGTTGCCGTCCCTGTCGAGCAGGCGGAACGAATGCACGCCGAAGCCTTCGATGGTGCGCAGCGAGCGCGGGATGGTGCGGTCGCTCATCGCCCACATGATCATGTGCATGGTCTCGGGCGTGAGCGACACGAAATCCCAGAACGTGTCGTGCGCGCTGCCGGCCTGCGGATAGGCGCGGTCCGGTTCCATCTTCACCGAGTGGACCACGTCGGGGAACTTCATCGCGTCCTGGATGAAGAACACCGGGATGTTGTTGCCGACCAGGTCCCAGTTGCCTTCCTGCGTGTAGAACTTCACCGCGAAGCCGCGCACGTCGCGCGGGGTGTCGACCGAGCCGGCGCCGCCGGCCACGGTGGAAAACCGGGTGAACACCGGCGTCTTCGTGCCGGTTTCGGTCAGGATGCGCGCGGTGGTGTATCGCGCCAGCGACTTCGTGAGCTCGAAGCTGCCGTGCGCGGCGCTGCCACGGGCATGCACGATGCGCTCGGGAATGCGCTCGTGGTCGAAGTGGGTGATCTTCTCGCGGAGGATGAAATCCTCCAGCAGGGTCGGGCCCTTCGGCCCGGCCTTGAGCGAGTTCTGGTTGTCGGCGACCGGGATGCCCTGGTTGGTGGTCAGCACCGGGTGTCCGCCACCGGCCTGCTGCTGCAGTTCGTCGCCGTTGCCGCGCGGGCTGGGCACATCCTCCTGCCGTCTGCGGGTCTTGCCCACGGCAGGGGGCGTGGCGGGCTTGGCGGGGGCTGGCTTCTTGCTGGCCATGGCGCGTTCCTGGTCGGGGAGTCGAATGTCGCAGCCTCGCGATCCGCCCGTGAGCGCACTGTCGTGCGCGTGTTTCGAACGCGTGATCGTGTTGCGGCGCACAACATCGCGTGGCTTGTTCAATGCATCGAATCCGCGCGCGTGCACTGACAACCGATGCGCTGCCGGTTACCCTGCCGCGTTGAACAACCGAAGGAAGGGACGATGAAATCCATCGTGATGACAGCGCTGGTCATGGCGTGTGCCGTGCCCGCGTCCGCCGCGCAGACCGGCGCCGGCCAGGGCATGGTCACCGTCTACACCACCGCGCAGGGCGCTTCGCAGCAGATGGTCCGCAGCCAGGTCGCCGCCCCGCAGGCCGGGCATGCGCTGACCGAGTCGGAGAACTCGATCTTCGTCGAGCCGTCGAAGCGCTTCCAGACGCTGCTCGGCATCGGCGGCGCGATCACCGACGCCACCGCCGAGACCTTCGCCAGGCTCGACGCTGCGCGCCAGGCCGAACTGCTGCGCGCCTACTACGACACCGAGCAGGGCATCGGCTACACGCTGGGCCGCACCACCATCCACAGTTCCGATTTCAGCAGCGGCAGCTACACCTACATCCGCGAAGGCGACAAGGAACTGAAGAGCTTCTCGATCGCACCGGATCGCAAGCACCGGATTCCGATGATCAAGCGCGCGATCGAGGCGGCCGGCGGCACGCTGCCGATGATGGCCAGCCCGTGGAGCGCGCCGGCCTTCATGAAGGACAGCAACCACATGCTGCAGGGCGGCAAGCTGCTGCCGGAGTACGCCGCCGCCTGGGCGCGGTACTACACGAAGTTCATCGCCGCCTACGAGGCCGAAGGCATCCCGATCTGGTCGATCAGCCTGCAGAACGAGCCCATGGCGAAGCAGACCTGGGAGTCGATGCTGTACACGGCCGAGGAGGAGCGCGACTTCCTCAAGCACCACCTCGGCCCGACCATGCATGCGGCCGGTTATGCCGACACGAAGATCGTGGTGTGGGACCACAACCGCGACATGATGGTCCACCGCGCCAATGTGATCTTCGGCGACCCCGAAGCGTCGAAGTACGCCTGGGGCATGGGCTTCCACTGGTACGAGACCTGGGCCGGCTTCGACCCGATGTTCGAGAACGTCGGCAAGGTGCACCAGGCCTACCCCGACAAGGTGCTGCTGCTGACCGAGGCCACGGTGGAGAAGTTCGACTTCGCCCACCTGCAGCGCTGGAGCAACGGCGAGCGCTACGGCACCTCGATCATCAACGACCTCAACAACGGCGCGTCCGGCTGGATCGACTGGAACATGCTGCTGGACGAACACGGCGGCCCGAACCACGTCGGCAACTACTGCTTCTCGCCGATCCACGCCGACACCCGGACCGGCGAGCTGATCTACACGCCGAGCTACTGGTACATCGGGCATTTCTCGAAGTTCCTGCGGCCCGGCGCGGAGCGGGTCAACGCCGCCAGCAGCCGCAGCAACCTGCTGACCACCGCCTTCCGCAACGCCGACGGCAGCCTGGCCACCGTGGTGATGAACCCGACCGACCAGCCGATCGCCTACAACTACTACGTCGGCAGCGCCTCGACCCGGGTCGAGATTCCGGCGCACGCGATCCAGACGCTGCTGCAGTAAGGAGGCCGGCCGCGCCGGTTGCAACGCCTTCGCGGCACCGGTCCGTAGAGTGGGGCGCTGCCCCACTCCCATTGCGTGGCGCACGCAAGAACAGCCGGCCCAGGCCGGCGCCACGAAGCGGCGGCCAAGCCCGTAGAGTGGGCCTCCGATCCACGACCGTTGCCCACGCATGACGACCTTCCACGACTTCACTGCCACCGACATCGCCGGCCGCACGCTCGCGATGTCCGGCTTCGCCGGCCAGGTGGTGCTGGTGGTCAATACCGCCAGCCGCTGCGGCTTCACCCCACAGCTCGAGGGACTGGAGGCGCTGCACCGCAGCGACGGCGAGCGCGGTCTGGCTGTGCTCGGCTTCCCCTGCAACCAGTTCGGCGGGCAGGACCCGGGCAGCGAGGCCGAGATCGCGCAGTTCTGCCAGATCAATTACGGCGTGAGCTTCCGGATGATGGCCAAGGTCGAGGTCAATGGCCCTGGCACGCATCCGCTGTGGCAGTGGCTGAAGAGCGAGCGTCCGGGGGTGCTGGGCACGCGCCGGATCAAGTGGAACTTCACCAAGTTCCTGGTCGGGCGCGATGGGCACGCACTGCACCGGTACGGGCCGAGGACGAAACCGGAAGCCCTGCGGCCCGACATCGAGGCAGCGCTGGCTCAGCGCTGAGGCGCAGCCGGCCCCTCCGCAAGAGCGCCGGCTGCGTCAGGCCAGCCGTCGTGGGCCATGTCCGCAGGTGAGCGTGGCCCACCGCTGCCGTGCAGCGGCCCACGTTGTTCCATGCCTGCCGGTGCCGCTGGCTGGAAGCGCGTCGTGGGCAATGTGGAGATCGGCAGCGGGGCCGGGGGAAGAGCGGCGGGATCCGGGGCAGGCGGTCAGGTGCATGACCGGTTCTGCGGCGTCTTGCGGAAATCCGGCGGCCGCCCGGGGCGTTCATCGGATCGTCCGCCCCGTGGTCTCGCCTCCTGCGACCGAAGGGTGTACAAATGTACACCCCGGGGTGAACGGCCGCCGGGCCCGGCTTCCGGCCGGGTGCCTCCTGCCTGGTCTGTCCGATGACGTCTCCCGATCCGCTGTCCCCGCAACGTGCCGCCGTGCTGGCCTTTTTGCGCGAGCGGGCGGCGCAGGGGCGGCCGCCGAGCCTGGCCGAGATCGCCGCCGCGTTCGGCTTCGCCTCGCGCAATGCCGCGCAGAAGCACGTGCAGGCGCTGGCCGCGGCCGGGCTGATCGTGCTGGAGGAGGGCGTGCGTCGCGGCATCCGCCTGCCGGAGCGGGCCCGGCCCGACGCCCTGTTGCCGCTTCCGGTGCTGGGCCGGGTGGCCGCCGGCCTGCCGATCGGGGCCGACATCGGCCTGGATGCCGGGCCTGACGACCTGCTGTGGCTGGACCGGCGCCTGTTCTCGCCGCGCCCGGACTACCTGCTGCGGGTGCAGGGCGATTCGATGATCGACGACGGCATCCTCGATGGCGACCTGGTCGGCGTGCACCGCACGCCGGAGGCGCGCGACGGCCAGACCGTGGTCGCGCGGGTCGATGGCGAAGTGACGATCAAGCGCCTGCAGCGCGGCCCCCGCGCGATCCGGCTGCTGCCGCGCAATCCGGCGCATGCGCCGATCGAGGTCGCGCCGGACCAGGACTTCGCGATCGAGGGCGTCTACTGCGGGCTGCTGCGGCAGGGCTGACATGGGCGACGTCCTGGCCCTCGACGAACTGCTGGCCGCGCGCACGGTCTGGCGTGCGCGGCAGACGCCGTCCGGTGGCGATGGCGAGCCGACCGGCCATGGCGCGCTGGATGCGGTGCTGCCGCAGGGCGGCTGGCCCCGCGGTGCGCTGACCGAACTGCTGCTGCCGGCCGGTGGTGTTGGCGAACTGGGCCTGCTGCTGCCGACGTTGGCGCGGCTGACCGCCGGCGGCGGCCGGGTCGCCCTGGTGGCACCGCCCTACATTCCGTACGCGCCGGCCTGGCAGGCCGCGGGCGTGGAACTGGGGCAGCTGGACGTGATCGACACCGATCCGCGCCAGGCGCTGTGGGCGCAGGAGCAGTGCCTGCGCAGCGGCGCCTGCGCTGCCGTGCTCGGCTGGCCGCCCGGCGGCGACGACCGTGCGCTGCGGCGGTTGCAGGTGGCGGCCGACAGCGGCGACTGCTGCGGCTTCGTGCTGCGCGACCGCCGCCACGCGGCCAATGCCTCGCCGGCGGCGCTGCGGCTGCTGGCCGAGGACGGCGGCTGGCGCGTGCTGAAATCGCGTGGTGCGCAGCCGCCTGCCGGCCTGCTGAGGCTGGCGCACTGACATGGCCGCGCCTGCGTACCGCCTGCCGTGGAATCCGGCCCGCTCCGCCGACGGCGTGGCGCCCGGCCACGGCCACGCGTGCGAAGCCTGGCGCGCAGGTCGATCGCCGGATGAGCGGCCGGGGCCGTGGCCGGGCCACCTGGCATCGCACGGTCTGCGCAAGCCGTTGCCGGTGTGCCGCGTCGACATCGCGGATGTCGACGCGGCGCCGTTCCGATGCGCAGCCGCTGTACGCCAGGGCCAGCCCGCCGGTCCTGTCGCGTCGACGCGGAGGGGCCGGCTGCGTCGGACATCCTGCGGCAGCGGCATCGATGCGCTGGATGTCGCGCTGATCGAAGGGAGCTGCCTCCCGGAATGCCTGCGCTGCTTGAGGGCTGTTCCGATGCGCACAGCCGGCATCCGGCGGCTGACGTGGTGGCCGGGCCCGGCAGCGCTCCTGTGCGCTGATGCAGGGGAGCCAGCGGGTTCCGATGGCCGTCGCCGGAGCGCGCGGAGCTGGACAGCCTGGCCGTGCTGCCGGAAGCGGTGCTTGCCTCGCTGGAGCAGCGTGCCGTGGCGTCGCGCATGGTGCGGCCGTGTCCCGGGCAGCGCTGCCAGGGCGTTCGCGCGGCACAGGGCGTGGGCCTCCGGTGCGGCCGATGCCGGCTCCTGGCACAGGGAGCCGCGCTGATGCTCTGGGCCTGCATCCTGCTGCCGCAGCTGGCGCTGGACGCCGTACTGCGCCGCCATCCGGACCCCGAGGCGCCGCTGGCCCTGGTCGGCGGGCCGGCGCAGCTGCGCAGCCTGCATGCGGTCAATGCCGCCGCCGCGCAGGCGGGGCTGGCGCCGGGCATGCGCCTGGCGGCCGCGCATGCCTTGCTGCCCGATTTCGCGATGGTCGACCACGACCTGCAGGCCGAAGCGCGGATGCATCGCTTCCTGGCCGCCTGGGCCTATCGGCACAGCTCGCTGGTCAGCGCGCAATGGCCGGCGGCGATCGTGCTGGAAGCCGGTGCAAGCTTCCGCCTGTTCGGGCCGTGGCCGCAGTTCGAGCAGCGGCTGCGCAGGGAACTGGACCAGCTCGGCTTCCGCCATCGCATCGCGCTGGCGCCGACCCCGCGCGCCGCGCGCGTGCTGGCCGGCCTGCGCGACGGCATGGCGGTGATGACGCCGGCCACGCTGCCGCGCCTGCTCGATGCCGTGCCGGCCCGACGCGCGGTGCTGCCCGACGACAGCGGCACCCGCCTGCAGCGCATGGGGGTGCGCACCCTGGGCCAGCTGCGCGCGCTGCCGGGCGACGCGCTGCGCCGGCGTTTCGGCCTGCCGCTGCTCGAGCATCTGCAACGGCTGTACGGCGAGGCCGACGATCCGCTGGACTGCTACCTGCCGCCGGATCATTTCGATGCGCGCGTCGAGCTGGGCTACGAGGTCGAAACCCACCCCGCGCTGCTGTTCCCGCTGCGGCGCCTGGTCGGCGATCTGTGCACCTATCTGTCGATCCGCGACGGTGGCGTCCAGAATTTCGTGCTGCGCCTCGAGCACGAGCAGGGCCATACCGATGTCGGCGTCGGGTTGCTGGCGCCGGAGCGCACGCCGACGATGCTGTTCGAGCTGGCGCGCGGCCGGCTGGAGCGGGCCGCACTGGACCGGCCGGTGGTCGCCCTGCGCCTGCTGGCGCGCGAACTGCCGCCGTTCGTGCCGGCCACGCAGGACCTGTTCGCGCAGCGTTCGCAGCAGGCGCTGGAGTGGCCGCAGCTGCGCGAGCGCCTGCGTGCGCGGCTGGGCGATGCAGCGGTGTATCGCATCGCGCCGCAGGGGGATCCGCGTCCCGAGCGCGCCTGGTGCCGGGTGCTCGGCGACGACGAGGCCTTGCCGCGGGCCCCGGCGCGCCCGCCACGACCGACCTGGCTGCTGCCGGCGCCGGTGCCGCTGCACGATGCGCGCCTGCGCGTGCTGTCGGGCCCGGAGCGGCTGGAGAGCGGATGGTGGGACGAGGACGACGTGCGCCGCGACTACTACGTGGTCGAGACCGGACGCGGCCAGCGCGGCTGGGCGTTCCAGGCGGCCGGCCAGCGCGATGGCGAGTGGATGCTGCACGGCTGGTTCGCATGAGCTGGGACGACGCGATCGATGGCGTCGATGCCGACACCCCGGGCGGGCGCATGCCGCGTGCCTGGCAGGTGGCCGCGCGCCTGCGCGGCGCGGCCAATGACGACCTGCCGGTGCCGGCGCCCAAGTGCGACGACGCCCTGCCGGGCTATGCCGAACTGCATTGCGTCTCGGATTTCTCGTTCCTGCGTGGCGCCAGCACCGCCCCGGAGCTGTTCGAGCGTGCCCAGCGCTGCGGCTACAGCGCGCTGGCGATCACCGACGAGTGTTCGCTGGCCGGCATCGTGCGCGCGCTGGAGTCCTCGGAAGCCACCGGGCTGAAGCTGATCGTCGGCAGCGAGTTCACCCTGGTCGATGGGCTGCGCTGCGTGCTGCTGGTCGAGGACCGCGCCGGCTACACCCGTCTTTGCGAACTGATCACCACCGCCCGGCGCGCGGCCACCAAGGGCCGCTACCGGCTGACCCGCGAGGATGTGGAACGGCTGATCGCCCCCGTGGGTGCCGCACCCTCATTCCACGACACGGCAGGCGACCTTGTAGAGCGGGGCTCGCCCCGCTGCTCTTCCCCGAAAGAGCAAGACGGAAACGCAAGCAGGGGCGAGAGGCTGCACCAGCAGCACCAGCAGCACCAGCACCAGCAGCACCAGCACCAGCAGCACCAGCACCAGAGCCAGAGCCAGAGCCAAGACCAGAGCCAGAACAGCGGGGCAAGCCCCGCTCTACGGATTGGTGCGGCGGAAGCGATGTTGCTCGAGTCGTGCGGCCATGCAGATGCAAGCCCAACCGGTGCTGCTGCGGATTCGTCGCAAGACACTGGCAATGCCTTCGTAGAGCGGGGCTTGCCCCGCTGCTCTTTCCTGAAAGAAGAAGACGGAAACGAAAGCAGGGGCGAGCACCAGCAGCACCAGCAGCACCAGAGCAAGAACCAGAGCAAGAACCAGAGCAAGAACCAGAGCCAGAACCAGAACAGCGGGGCAAGCCCCGCTCTACGGATTCGTGCGGCGGAAGCAATGTCGCTCGAGTCGTACGGCCATGCAGATGCAAGCCCAACCGGTGCTGCTGCGGATTCATCGCAAGACACTGGCAATGCTTTCGTAGAGCGGGGCTTGCCCCGCTGCGTTTCGGCAACGGAAGCAGGTGCGAGTGAGCGTAAGTGCGAGGGCCAGAACCGGAGCCAAGACCAGAACAAAAGCCGGAGTCAGAACCAGAACCAGAGCAACAGCCATAACGACAGCCAGAACAACAGCCAGAACCAGAGCAACAGCCGGGCAAGCCCCGCTCTACGGGAGGTGGCGCAGGGCGTCATGCAGCTGGGCTGCGGTCTGTTCGCGCTGTGGCTGCCGGCCGCCGAGCCGGATCCGGAGCAGGGCCGCTGGCTGCGCAGCGTGTTCGGCGCGCGCGCGCATCTGGCGGTGGAACTGCATCGCGAGACCGACGACGCGGCGCGGCTGGCGCAACTGCTCGCACTGGCCGGCGAGCTGCAGCTGACCCCGCTGGCCAGCGGCGACGTGCACATGGCGCAGCGCCGCGACCGCGTGCTGCAGGACACGCTGACCGCGATCCGCCACACCACCACGCTGGCGGAGGCCGGTGCGCTGCTGTTCCGCAATGGCGAGCGGCATCTGCGCAGCCGGCGCGCGCTGGGCAACATCCATCCGCCCCACCTGCTGCGGGCCACGGTCGACCTGGCCGCGCGCTGCCGTTTCGGCATGCGCGAGGTGACGTACGACTATCCGAACGAACTGGTGCCGGAGGGGCACACACCGGCCAGCTGGCTGCGCAGCCTGACCGAGGACGGGATGAGGCAGCGCTGGCCGGAAGGCGTCCCCGACAAGGTGCGCCAGCAGATCGACGACGAACTGGCCCTGATCGCGAAGCTCAAGTACGAGGCGTTCTTCCTGACGGTCGAGGACATCGCCCGCTTCGCCAGGGGGCGCAACATCCTGTGCCAGGGCCGCGGCTCTTCGGCCAATTCCGCGGTGTGCTATGCGCTCGGCGTCACCGTGGTCAATCCGGCCGAGACCCGGCTGCTGATCTCGCGGTTCCTGTCCGAAGAGCGCAGGGAACCGCCCGACATCGACGTGGACTTCGAGCACGAGCGACGCGAAGAAGTGATGCAGTACGTCTATGGAAAATATGGCCGGCAGCGGGCGGCGCTGGCCGCCACGGTCATCAGCTACCGCGGCAAGAGCGCGGTGCGCGACGTGGCCAAGGTCTTCGGCCTGCCGCCGGACCAGATCGGCCTGCTGGCCGACTGCTTCGGCTGGGGCAATGGCGACACGCCGATGCGGCAGCGGCTGGAGGAAGCCGGCTTCGATCCGGACAACCCGCTGATCGCGAAGGTGCTGGGACTGGCGGCGCTGGTCAACGGCCATCCGCGTCATCTGTCGCAGCATGTCGGCGGCTTCGTGATTTCCGATGCGTCGCTGTCGGCGCTGGTGCCGGTGGAGAACGCGGCGATGGCCGACCGCACCATCATCCAGTGGGACAAGGACGACCTGGAAACGCTGGGCCTGCTCAAGGTGGACTGCCTGGCGCTGGGCATGCTGACCTGCATCCGCAAGGCGCTGGACCTGGTCGAGCGCCATCGCGGCTTCAGGCCGGATATCGCGCAGCTGCCGGAGGAAGACGCGCCTTCCACCTACGCGATGATGCAGATCGCCGACACCGTCGGCGTGTTCCAGATCGAGTCGCGCGCGCAGATGAGCATGCTGCCGCGACTGAAGCCGAAGGTGTTCTACGACCTGGTGGTGCAGGTGGCCATCGTCCGGCCCGGCCCGATCCAGGGTGGCATGGTGCATCCGTATCTGCGCCGGCGCATGGATGAGAAGGGAGCGATCGTGTATCCCTCCGAAGGCGTCGAGGAAATCCTCGGTCCCACCCTGGGCATTCCGCTGTTCCAGGAACAGGTGATGGAACTGGTGATCCATGCCGGCTATACGCCGGACGAGGCCGATGGCCTGCGCCGCTCGATGGCGGCGTGGAAGCGTGGCGGCGACATGGAGCCGCACCGGGCCCGCATCCGCGAACTGATGGAAAAGAAGAACTACTCATCCGAGTTCATCGACCAGATCTTCGAGCAGATCAAGGGCTTCGGTTCCTATGGGTTCCCGCAGAGCCACGCGGCCTCGTTCGCCAAGCTGGTCTACATCAGCTGCTGGCTGAAGCGGCACGAGCCGGCGGCGTTCGCCTGCGCGCTGCTCAACGCGCAGCCGATGGGCTTCTACTCGGCCAGCCAGATCGTGCAGGATGCGCGGCGTGGGCGCGGCGGCCGGGTCGGCATCGAGGTGCGGCCGGTGGACGTGCAGCGCAGCGACTGGGACAACACGCTGGAAGGCGGGCATCGCCGCACCCACCAGGACGATGGCGGGCAGGCCGCGCTGCGGCTGGGCCTGCGCCAGGTGGCCGGGCTGTCGCAGGCCGTGGCCGAACGGATCATGGCCGCACGCGCGCAGCACGCATTCCGCGACGTCGCCGACCTGTGCCGGCGCGCCGATCTGGATGCGAAGGCGCGCGAGGCGCTGGCCGAAGCCGGCGCGCTGCAGGTGCTGGCCGGGAACCGCAACGCCGCGCGCTGGGCGGTGGCCGGCATCGAGCGCCGCCTGCCGCTGTTGCCTGGCAGTCCGGACGAAGTGCCGGTCGACCTGCCGGCACCGCGGATCGGCGATGAGATCCTGTCCGATTACCGCGCCACCGGGTTGAGCCTGGAGCGGCATCCGATGGCGCTGCTGCGGCCGCAGATGGCCAAGCGCCGCATCATCGGCTCGCGCGACCTGCTGCAGCGTCGCCACGGCAGCGGCGTGCACGTCGCCGGCCTGGTCACCCAGCGCCAGCGCCCGGCCACGGCCAAGGGCACGATCTTCGTGACGCTGGAAGACGAGCACGGCATGGTCAACGTGATCGTCTGGCCGCACCTGGCGACGCGCCAGCGACTGGCGCTGCTGCAGTCGCGGCTGCTGGCCGTGCGCGGGCGCTGGGAGCGCGTCGATGGCGTGGCCCACCTGATCGCTGGCGATCTTCACGATCTGAGCGACCTGCTCGGTTCGCTGCAGATCGATTCGCGGGATTTCCACTGATGCTGTGCCCCGTCGTCATGGCGCGTGCTGCCCGCCACGCTCCTTCCGTTTCCTCGCACGTCGTCGCGACGTGACCGTCATCCTCTGCCGTGAGTGATTCCATGGACCTGTTCTCCGCGCTTTTCCAGCAACTCGTCGACGATGCCGAGGGCGGCATCCGTTACTGGCCGGAGGTGGTGTCGCCGATGCAGGCCGATGCCTGGTTCGCCACGTTGTCGGCCGGCTGCGCCTGGCAGCACCAGCGCCGGCCGATGTACGAGCGCGTGGTCGACGTGCCGCGGCTGCAGGCCTGGTACACCCTGGATGCGTTGCCGTCGGGACTGCCTTTCGCGGAGATACTGTCCCTGGTCCGCAGCCACGTGCCGGGCGCCTACACCGATGTCGGCCTCAATCTGTACCGCGACGGCAGCGACAGCGTGGCGATGCACCACGACACCCTGACGGCGCTGGCCGAGGGCGAGCCGATCGCATTGCTGTCGCTGGGCGCGCCGCGGCGGATGAACATCCGCGCCAATGCGGGTGGCCGCGCCCTCGGCATCGACCTGCAGCCTGGCAGCCTGCTGGCGATGAGCCATGCCAGCCAGCTGACCCATCTGCACGGCATTCCCAAGACCGCGCGACCGGTCGCACCGCGGATGAGCGTGGTGTTCCGCGCGCGCCCGGCGCAGACGCTGCGGCAGTGGCGCAGCCAGCGCGATGAAGGCATGCAGCCGGCGGTGTGGAATGGAATGCCGACCCCCGATGACCGAGCGGCGCTGTAGGAGCGGGCTCGACCACGGCCGCGGCCTGCACCTGCGTCGCGGCAACTGCACGATCTCCGCGTCGCGGCCAATGCGTCATCTCTTTGTCGGGGCCGATGCGCCATCCTCCCGGTGCGGCCAACGCGCCATCCTCCCGCCGCGCATCAATGCGCCATCACGCATGGCGGTCGCCGCTGGGGCGGCTCCTACAGATGCGGCGGGCGATCCGCACGCGACCAGCATGGCCATCCCGTAGGAGCGGGCTCGACCGCGACCGCCATCTCCCCGGTGCGGCCAACGCGTCATCCCGTCGCGCATCAACGCGCCACCGCGCATAGCGGTCGCCGCTGCGGCGGCTCCTGCAAATGCGACGGGCGATCCGCACGCGGCCAGCATGCTCACCCCGGTAGGAGCGGGCTCGACCGCGACCACCATCTCCCCGGTACGGCCAATGCGGCATCTTCCCGTCGCGCACCAACGCGCCACCGCGCATGGCGGTCGCCGCTGGCGCGGCTCCTACAGATGCGGCGGGCGATCCGCACGCGACCAGCATGGCCATCCCGTAGGAGCGGGCTCGACCGCGACCGCCATCCTCCCGGTACGGTCAATGCTCCATCCCCCGTCGCGCATCAACGCGCCATCACGCATGGCGGTCGCAGCTGGGGCGGCTCCTGCAGATGCGACCGGCGATCGCCGATCCGTCGTGCGGAGGGACGTGGGCGGAGTCGCGCCTTCCGTGGAGCCGGATGCGGCAAAGGCCATCGACCCGGCGGGCGAAACACTCCATCGGTCCGGCCGACATGGACGGGCCTGATGCTCCGCCGATCCGGCACGCCCATCCTGTCGTGTTCACGCGTCAGGCGCGACAATGGCGTCCCCCATCCCTCCCGCCCACAGGCTCGAGTTGAAGCCGGAACGCCTGCTGCCGCTGATCGTCGCCACCGCGCTGTTCATCGAGAACATGGATTCGACCGCGATCGCGACCTCGCTGCCGGCGATCGCCGAGGAACTGGGCGTGGAGGCGGTGGTGCTGAAGCTGGCGATGACCAGCTACATGATCGCGCTGGCGGTGTTCATCCCGGTCAGCGGCTGGGTCGCCGACCGCTTCGGCGCGCGGCCGACCTTCATGACCGCGATCGCGGTGTTCCTGCTCGGGTCGCTGGGCTGCGCGGCCTCGGTCAACATGGAAACGCTGGTGGCGGCGCGTTTCCTGCAGGGCATGGGCGGGGCGATGATGGTGCCGGTCGGGCGCCTGGTGCTGCTGCGCAGCGTGGCCAAGAGCGAGCTGGTGCGCGCGCTGAGCTGGCTGACCATTCCGGCGCTGCTCGGCCCCATCCTCGGGCCGATGCTGGGCGGCCTGATCACCACCTACGGCCATTGGCGCGGGATCTTCCTGATCAACATCCCGATCGGCCTGCTCGGCATCTGGCTGGCGTGGAAGCACATCCCGCTGCTGCGCGAGCCGGTGGAGACGCTGGACTGGCGCGGCTTCGTGCTGTCGACCTGCGGGCTGGCGCTGACCATGTTCGGCCTGGCCACGCTCGGCCGGCACATGATCGGCACCGGGATGGCACTGGGCTGCGTGGCGCTGGGTGTGGCCGCGCTGCTGCTGTACGTGCGCCATGCGCGGCGCCATCCGCATCCGCTGATCGACCTGGAACTGTTCCGCATCCCGACGTTCCGCGTCGGCGTGCTCGGCGGCTCGCTGTTCCGCATCGGCGTCGGCGCGATCCCGTTCCTGCTGCCGCTGATGCTGCAGCTCTCGTTCGGCCTGGATCCGTTCCAGTCCGGGCTGGTGACCTTCACCTCGGCGGTCGGCGCGATGTTCATGAAGACCCTGGCGGCGACCATCATCCGCCGCTTCGGCTTCCGCAGGGTACTGGTGGCCAATGCGGCGCTGGCTTCGCTGATGCTGTGCGGCTACGGGCTGTTCCGCGCGGACACGCCGTACGCGCTGATGGTCGGCGTGCTGCTGCTCGGCGGCTGCTTCCGCTCGCTGCAGTTCACCGCGCTCAATGCGGTGGTCTACGCCGATGTGGAAACCTCGCGCATGTCGCGCGCGACCAGCCTGGCCGCGGTCGCGCAGCAGGTCGCGCTGACCCTGGGCATCACCCTGGGCGGCTACGTGCTGACCGTGGCCAGCGTGGCCACCGGCACCGAGACCGAGGCGCCGGCGAACTTCACCATCGCCTTCCTGGTGATCGGCCTGGTGTCGATGGCCTCGACCCTGTCGATGCGCCGGCTGGCCCCGGATGCGGGCGCCGAAATGGCCGGACGCGCGCGCGCGGGCGAGGAAGTGCACGACCCGAAGCCGACCGCGCGTCCGCAGACCTGAGCCGCGGGCGGACGCCCGGGGCCCGTTACAGCGTCATCCATGCGCCGAGGCACGTGTGGCCGGGCACGCAGCCAGGCCGCACGTGCCGTGGCTGCCGTCCTGCATCCATGGCGTCGCGCGATGCCATGGATGCCGAGCCGCGTCGCCGTCGTGCGGCCGGATCCGGATGAGCGGACCCGGCACGCGCGTCCAGGCGATCAGCCCAGGCCGTCCCAGAGCGCTTCGATCCGCGCCCGCTGGGCGGCATCGGGCAGGCGGCCGCGACCGGCACCGAGGTTGTCCTCGAGGTTGGCCACCTTGGTCGTGCCGGGGATCACCGCGGTCACCGCCGGATGCGCCAGGCTGTACTTGAGGAACAGCTGGCCCCAGCTGGCCGCGTCGAACTCGGCGGCCCACGCCGGCAACGGGACGTCCTTGACCTTGCCGAACAGGCTGCCGCGGCGCCCGCCGAGCGGCACGTTGAGCAGCACCGCGGTGCGCCGCTCCAGCGCGGCGGGGAACACCTCGCGCTCGGCGTTGCGGTTGTCGACCGAATAGTTGACCTGCACGAAGTCCAGCGCGTGCTCGCGCACCAGGCGCGCGGCCTCGGCATGGGCCTCGGTGTTCGAGGTGGTGATGCCGATGTGGCGGATGCGGCCGGCGCGCTTCATGTCGGCCAGCAGCGGCAGCACCGCGTCGGCGCCCTGCAGGTTGTGCACCTGCATCAGGTCGATGGTGTCGGTCCTGAGCAGCCGGAAGGAGTTCTCCAGCTGGGCCTTCGCCTGCTCCAGGTCGTTGCCGGGGGCGGTGACCTTGGTCGCCAGGAACAGCTGGTCGCGCACGCCCAGTTCGGCGATCAGCTCGCCGAGCACGGCTTCGGAGTTGCGATACGACGGTGCGGTATCGACGATGCTGCCGGGCACCTGGGCCAGCCGGGCCAGCACCTCGCGCAGCGGCACGCGCGCTTCGGCGCTGTCCACGCCGTAGGCATTGGTGCCCAGGCCGACGATGGGCAGGCGCTGGCCGCTGGACGGGACGGGTCGCAGGATCGGCGTGGCGGGGGCCTGCGCCCACAGCAGCGACGGCGAGAGCAGGGCGGCACCGGCGCCGAGCGCCAGCAGCTTGAGGGTGTCGCGGCGACCACGGTCGCAGGGCAGGGCGGGCATCGAAAGCTCCTGTCATGGAAGGTGATCGCCGATTGTTGGCGGCATCGCCGGCCGCGGCAAGTCCGGCCGGCGCGTACGGCCCCGCAGGACTGACCGACGGCACCTGCGGATCCGGCCGTTCTGCCTGTATGGTGTCGGGCTTTCGCCCCGTGGATTCCAGCCCCGATGTCCGTCGACCGTTCCCCAACGCCTGCGAACAGCCCGCGTCCCGCGCATACCCTCAAACCCCGCCAGCTGATCATGATGGGCCTCGGCAGCGCGATCGGCGCCGGCCTGTTCCTCGGCTCCGGCGTGGGCGTGCAGGTCGCTGGCCCGGCGGTGCTGTTGTCCTACCTGGTCGCCGGCGCGCTGGTGATCATCGTGATGAACGCGCTGGGCGAGATGGCCGCCGCGCGCCCGACCCGCGGCGCGTTCTCGGTCTATGCGGCCGATGCGCTGGGCGACACCGCCGGCGCCACTGTCGGCTGGCTGTGGTGGGTGCAGCTGGTGATCGTGATCGCCGCCGAGGCGGTCGGTGCGGCCGGGCTGCTGGCCACGATCTGGCCGGGGATCTCCGTTCCGGTCACCGCGGTGCTGTTCATGGCGGTGTTCACCGCGATCAACCTGCTGGGCGTGCGCAACTTCGGCGAGTTCGAATTCTGGTTCGCGATCCTCAAGGTCGTGGCCATCATCGGCTTCATCCTGATCGGCGCCGCGCTGCTGCTGGGCTGGTTGCCGGACGTGGCATCGCCCGGGCTGTCCAACTTCACCGAGCACGGCGGTTTCGCCCCGCATGGCCTGGCCGGCGTCGGCGCGGCGCTGCTGGTGGTGGTGTTCGCGTTCGGCGGCACCGAGATCGTGGCGGTGGCCGCGGCCGAGACCGAGAACCCCGAGCGCAGCGTGGCGCGTGCGATCCGCACCGTCGCCTGGCGCATCCTGGTGTTCTACATCGGCTCGCTGAGCGTGATCATCGCCGTGGTGCCGTGGACCAGCCCGGCGCTGAAGTCGCCGTTCGCCGCGGTGCTGCAGGCGGCCAACATCCCCGGCGCGGCCACGGCGATCACCCTGGTCGCGGTGATCGCGCTGCTGTCGGCGCTCAACGCCAACCTCTACGGCGCCTCGCGCATGATCCAGTCGCTGGCCCAGCGCCGCGAGGCGCCGGCGCTGCTCGGTCGTTCCGACGCGCGCCTGGTGCCGGTGGCGGCGGTCCTGGCCAGCGTGCTGTTCGGCTTCATCGCCGCCGGGCTGGAACTGCTGTTCCCCGAGCGCGTGCTGCCGATGCTGCTCAACATCGTCGGCTCGACCTGCCTGCTGGTCTGGACCATCGCATTGCTGTCGCAGCTGGTGCTGCGCCGCCGCGCCGACAGGGCCGGCACCCGCCTGCCGTTCCGCATGGCCGGCTTCCCGGTGCTGACCGTGTTCGCGCTGTGCATCCTGGCGATGATCTTCGTGCTGCTGCTGAGCGGTGAGCAGACGCGGGTGCAGTTCCTGTCGATGGCGGCGCTGACCGCGGTGATCGCGGCGGGCAGCGCACTGGCACGGCGGGTGCGGTAAGCATTCGCCTGCAGGCTGTGCAGATCCGGGCTGGGTGAGGGTAAGTTCCCAGCCCCGGCCCCAGTCACGAGCCTGAGCCTGAGCCCGGGGGCATGCCTGGCCGTCTCGCAGCGCCGGCTGTGCCGTTGGATCGTTGATTGGCGAGGCGGGCTTTTAGGCTTCGCCGTCTGCCGTCTGCCGTCTGCCGTCCGCTTCGGTTTTTGCTTTTGCCCCAAAGGCTCTTGATTTTCCAGTGCCGTGGAGCGGGCCGAGCATCGCAGTGGCGATGGGGGCGAAGAGGCCCACGTGTCTGAGCGAAGCGAGTTGTGGGCCGACCCCGTCGACGCGAGAAGCGCAGGGGACCGGCGTGGCGCAGCCGCGCCGGATCGCGGACCGGCTGTGCTTTCTTTTGGTTACTTTTCTTTGCACGAACAAAGAAAAGTGACTCGCTCCGGCCCGCGCAGCGGGTAGAGCGAAAGCTCTGCTGTTGCTCCGGCTATTGCCTGGGCTGATGCACTGCTTCTGCAGTTGCGTTGGCTTTGGACGCGCAATAGCAGTTGCGCAAGCCAAGTCTGAAGGCAACAGCTTCCGCACTGTCGTGCGGCTTACTTTTGTCTTGGCAAAAGTAAGCAAAACCGCAGGCGCCGACGCATGCCGATGCTGCGCATCGGTTCCCTGCGCTTCTCGGTCAATCGGGCACGCTGCCCAAACTCGCTGCGCTCAGACAAGGGCAGCTCTTCGGCCCGATTGCCCTGCGATGCTCGGCACGCTCTAAGGCGCGGGCAGTCAAAATCACGGCAACAGCAACAGCAACAGCAACAGCAACAGCAACAGCAACAGCAACAGCAACAGCAACAGCAACAGCAACGACAATGGCAATGGCAATGGCAATGGCAATGGCGGAGTATTTCGCCGCCGGGACGCGCAAAGAAAAAGAGCGCGGACCTTGCGGTCCGCGCCCTCCGAGCGCACAGGGGGAGAGAGACCCGAGGCTCAGTACTTCATGTTCTGGGCCCAGTAGGCCTCGATCTGCTTGACCAGCGCGTCCGGCAGCGGGACGTAGTCCAGGGCGGTCGCCTGGGCGTCGCCGTTGGCGTAGATCCACTGGAAGAACTGCTTGGCGTTCTTCGCGCCGGCCTGGTTCTTCGGCTGGCGGTACATCAGGATGAAGTTGGTCGCAGTGATCGGCCACGCCTCGTTGCCCGGGGCGTTGGTCATGACCAGGTAGAAGTCCTTGCTGCCGGCCCAGTCGGCGCTGGCGGCGGCGGCCTGGAAGCTTTCCTGGCTCGGCTGCACGTAGCGGCCGGCGGCGTTCTTCAGCTGGGTGTGCGACAGCTTGTTCTGCAGCGCATACGACAGCTCGACGTAGCCGATGCCGCCCTTGATCTGCTTGACGTAGGCGGCCACGCCCTCGTTGCCCTTGCCGCCGATGCCGGCCGGCCACTGGACCGAGGTGCCTTCGCCGACCTTGGTCTTCCACTCCGGGCTGACCTTGGACAGGTAGTTGACGAAGTTGAAGGTGGTGCCCGAGCCGTCCGAGCGGTGCACGACGGTGATCTTGGCGTTCGGCAGGCTCAGGCCCGGGTTCAGCGCGGCCAGGGCCGGGTCGTTCCAGGTGGTGATCTTGCCGAGGAAGATGTTGGCCAGGGTCGCACCGTCCAGCTTCAGCGCGCCCGGGGCGATGCCCTGCACGTTGACGATCGGCACCACGCCGCCGATGACCGACGGGAACTGGGCCAGGCCGTGCTTGGCCAGCTCTTCCGGCTTGAGCGGGGCATCGGACGAACCGAAGTCCACGGTGCCGGCCTTGATCTGGGCGATGCCGCCACCCGAGCCGATCGACTGGTAGTTGACCTGCTTGCCGGTCGCCGCCTTGTAGTCGGCCGACCACTTGGACATGACCGGGAAGATGAAGGAGGCGCCGGCGCCGGTGACATCGTTGGCGTTGGCGATGGAAATCGACGACGTGACCGCGATCAGTGCGGCGGCGACGCGGGTCTTGAACGTGACGTTCACTGTGATGGGCTCCTGGTGGATCGTTGGGTGGTCGAGGACACATGAACGCATCCGACCCGGCGCATTCCATAACCAGCCGGTGACCGCTTCGCGTCACATGCATGACGGTCCGATGACACGGTTGCCGGAGCCCCGGCAGCGCATGTGCACCGAACGCATCGGGCCGGCCACCGCGCGTGTCATTCCGCTGTCATCGCCCGAACGCAGGACTGTCATCTGCCGGTCGCAAGCTGCGCGCTGTCTTAACGGGCACTTCACGTTCCGGCTGCGGAACCCGGCCCGCCGCGCATACCACCCATCGGAGATCACCCATGCGTTATTCCATTCTGGCCGTCGCGCTCGGTGCGGCCCTGTCCACGAGCAGCTTCGGTGCCATGGCGGCCGACAACGGCGAGCTGGCCGAACTGAAGGCGCAGCTGGCTGCGCTGCAGGCCAAGGTCGTCGAGCTGGAGACGCGCACCGACGCGCAGTCCGACATCAACATCGGCACCCAGCAGAACCTGGAAACCATCGCGGCGACCACGCCGAAGGTCGAGACCAAGGGCGGCATCAAGATCACCTCGCCGGACAAGAAGTTCGAAGCGTCGCTGGGCGGCCGCATCCAGTTCGATGCCTACGCCTTCGACCGTGACCTGGCCGCCACCACCGGCACCAGCGAGTTCCGCCGTGCGCGCCTGACCCTGGCCGGCAAGGCCTATGGCTGGGATTACAAGGTCGAGCAGGACTTCGCCGCCGGCTCGAACCTGGATGGCCTGCGCGATGCGTTCATCGCCACCAACCTGTGGGGCGGCAAGGTCACCATCGGTCACTTCAAGCCGTACCGCTCGATGGAAGAGCTGACCAGCTCGAACGAAATCCTGATGATGGAGCGTCCGTTCGCGTCGGCCACCGGCCTGTTCAGCGGCCGCCAGTTCCAGCAGGGCGTGGGCTACCTGCGCGGCGGCGACAACTACACCGCCGGCTTCACCGTGTTCAACCTGCGCGGCGCCGCCGGCACCCGCAACGAAGGCATGGGCGCATCCGGCCGCGTGACCTTCGCACCGATCAACACCGAGAACGAAACCCTGCACTTCGGTGGCTGGTACAGCCGCGAGGATGCCAACCAGGGTTCGGCCGACCTCACCGCCACCGCCAACTACGCGGGCCGCCGCGGCCCGGCGCAGGCGATCGCCACCACCACCGGCGCCAGCCGCAACACGGTCGATGCCTACGGCCTGGAAGCCGCCGGCTCGTTCGGTCCGCTGTTCTTCCAGGGCGAGTACGTCAACGCGACCTTCGGCCAGCCGAGCCGCGACCAGGACGTGACCACCTGGTACCTGCAGGGCAGCTGGGTGCTCAATGGCGGGCACAAGGCGTACAAGCCGGCGACCGGCGTGTTCGCGTCGCCGAAGGTCGCCGACAAGGGCCTGTGGGAGCTGACCGCGCGTTACGACTTCATCGAGAACAAGGACCTGGTCAACCGCGAGGCGACCAGCACCATCTTCGGCGTCAACTACTACGTGAATCCGAGCCTGCGCTTCATGTTCAACTACACGAAGGGCGAGAACGAGTTCACCGGCGACAAGACCGGCCAGTACGCGCTGCGCACGCAGTTCAGCTGGTGATTCCTGTCGCTGCGGCGGCGCCAGGCGCGTCGCCGCAGCGGCGGCATGCAGAAAGCCCGCGGGTGTCCGCGGGCTTTCCGTCGTTCCGGCGCCGGTGTTTCCGTGGCGCCCCGCTCAGCGTCCGGCGGCCGCATCCTTTTCCGCCACGGCCTGCGCCTGCCGGATCACGCGCAGCAGGTTGCCGCTCCAGATGTTCTCGATCTGCTGTTCGGTGTAGCCCTCCTGCAGCAGGCGCGCGGTGATCTTGGGCAGGTCGGTGATGTCTTCCAGGCCGACCACGCCGCCGCCGCCGTCCCAGTCGGCGCCGAAGCCGACATGGTCGGGCCCGGCCACCTTGAGGATGTGCAGGATGTGGGCGAAGTAGTCCTCCAGCGTGGCCTTGCGCAGGCCGTGCCTGGTGTCGAGCTCGGCACGCAGGCGGTCGAACTCGGGATAGTCGGCTTCGCGCAGGTTGGCGCGGCCGCCGAAGCGCTCGAACAGGGCGCGCAGGTCGGCCTGGTAGGCCGGCGTGGCGCCGGTGTCGATCAGGTAGCTGCCCAGCGAATTCACCAGGATCACGCCGCCGTGCTCGGCCAGCTTGCGGATCCGCCCATCGTCGATGTTGCGCGGATGTTCGTAGACCGCATCGGAACCGGTGTGGCTGAGGATGATCGGCGCTTTCGACAGCTCCAGCAGCTGGTCGAACACCGCGTCCGAGGCATGCGACTGGTCGAGCACGATGCCCAGCCGGTTGGCCTCGGCGACCAGGGCGCGGCCCTTCGGGCTCAGGCCGTTCCATTCCGCCGGGGTGCTGGCCGAGTCGGCGAAGTCGTTGTTCGAGGTGTGCACCAGGCCGAGCACGCGCACGCCGAGCCGGTGGTAGAGGCCGAGCAGGGACGGGTCTGCGCTGAGCGGCGAGGCGTTCTCGATGCTGATGTAGACCACGCGCTTGCCTTCGCGCTTGATCCGCGCCGCATCGTCGGCGGTCACCGCGAGTTCGAACTTGTCCGGATGCGCGGCCAGCAGTTCGCGGATCTCGACCAGGCGGACCAGGCCATGGTCGCGCGCGACCAGGTCGTCGGCCCGCGTGCGCCCGCGCTGCCCGGTGTAGATCACCCACAGGCCGCCATCCAGTCCGCCCTCGACCAGGCGCGGATAGTCGACCTGGCTGCCGCCGTGCGCATGGTCGCCGCGCTCGAGGATGTCCCAGCCCTCGCGGCTGAAGAACATCGGCGTGTCGAGGTGGCTGTCCAGGGTGAGGATGCGTTCGTGCAGGGCGCGCGCGGCAGCGGGGACTTCGTCGCTGGCCAGGAGCGTGCCGGGAACAAGGGCCAGTGCAAGGGCGGCGGCCAGGATCTGCTTCATGCGGGACTCGTCTGCGGAAGGTGCATCGGATCGTCGCATCACCGGGCCGTTTCCGGAACATGACCGATCGGCATCGCGATATGGCGTATCGCGACGTCGATCGCGGTTTCAGCCCCGATCGGCTGCGGTACGATGCTCCGCTGCGTGTCGCGGGAGGCGGCACCGTCATCAGGCAGGGCGTGCCCTGCCGGCCAATCCGCAACCCGGGGAAGACCGTTGAGAAAGCCGCAATCCACCCGCATCCGCCTGCTCCAGGCGGCCATGACCGCCGTTGTCCTCGTGCCCTGCCTGGCCTGGGCGCAGCGCGCCGAGCCGGTCGACCTGGACGTGGTCGCGAAGATCCGCCATGAAGCGTTCAACCGCTCGCAGGCGGCCGCGAGCCTGAAGGAGCTGACCGAGACCGTCGGCCCGCGCCTGACCAACTCGCCGGCGTACGTGCGTTCGACCGGGTGGGCGCAGGACAAGCTGCGCGGCTGGGGCCTGTCGAACGTGCACGACGAGGTCTACGACGAGGCCTTCGGCCGCGGCTGGGAATTCCGCTCGGCGCGGATCGAACTGGTCTCGCCGCGCGAATTGCCGATCCACGCGCTGCCCAAGGCCTGGACGCCTGGCACCGACGGCGCGGTCGAGGGCGAGGTCGTGCGCGTCTCGTTCAAGACCGTCGAGGACATCGAGAAGCAGCGCGGCAAGCTGCGCGGCAGGATCGTGCTGCTGGACGACGCGCGTGCGTACAAGCCTTCGGACAAGCCCGACTTCCGTCGCCACGACGAACGCACCCTGGGCGAGCTGCAGACCTTCCCGGTGGCGGCCGATGCCGAAGCCGACGCGCAGGAGAAGCGGCTGGAGGAATACCGCAAGCGGCAGGCGCTGACGAAGGCGCTGAACGCCTTCTTCGAGGAAGAGGGCGTGCTGGCCACGCTGACGATCAGTTCCTGGGACAACGGCATCATCCGCGCCACCGGCGGCGGTTCGCGCAAGGCCGGCGAGCCGGTCGGCGTGACCGAACTGGTCGTGGCGGCCGAGCACTACAACCAGCTGGTCCGTGCGGTGGAGAACAAGCAGGACGTGCGCCTGCGGGTGAACGTCGATGCGCGTTTCACCAGCGAGGCCGACCTGCCGGCGACGAACGTCTTCGCCGAACTGCCGGGCACCGGGGCGAAGGCCAACGAGCTGGTCATCATCGGCGCGCACCTGGATTCCTGGCACACCGGCACCGGCGCCAGCGACAACGGCGCGGGCGTGGTGGTGATGATGGAGGCCATGCGCATCCTGAAGGCCATCGGGGTCAAGCCGAGGCGCACCATCCGCGTCGCGCTGTGGGGCGGCGAGGAGCAGGGCCTGCATGGCTCGGCCGGTTACGTGTCCAGGCACCTGGCGGCCTATCCGGAACCGACCGATCCGGAACAGAAGGCGCTGCCGCAGTCGTTCCAGCGCGGCACCGGCCCGCTGCAGCGCCAGCGCGGCTACGACCGGTTCTCGACCTACTTCAATTTCGACAACGGCACCGGCCGGATCCGCGGCATCTACGCGCAGGAGAACCACGCCGCGGTGCCGATCTTCAAGGCCTGGCTTGAGCCGTTCAACGACATCGGCGCCAGCATCGTCACCACCCGCAACACCGGCAGCACCGACCACATCGCGTTCGACCGCGTCGGCCTGCCGGGCTTCCAGTTCGTGCAGGACCCGGCGGACTATTTCACCCACGTCCACCACACCCACCTGGATACCTACGACCACGTGGTGCCGGAAGACCTGAAGCAGGCGGCCGCGATCATCGCCTCGTTCGCGTATCACGCCGCGATGCGCGACGAGCGCCTGCCGCGCAAGCCCTTCGTCGAGCGTGACGAGCAGTAACGGATCGGTCCGGCGCCACCGTACGTGGCGGCGCCGGACATTCCCTCGCACCAGCGGGCATGGATGCGATCCGCGCGGCCGGACCGGCGTCGCGCGGCAATGCCCCGGCGCAGCAATGCGCCGTTTTCCAGACGCAGCACTGCTTTCCAGGCGCAGCGCCACTCTCCAGACACCGCCCTTCTTTCCAGGTGGAGCGCTGCTTCCGTAGGAGCGGGCTCGACCGCGACCACCCTGTTTCCGTCGCGACCAATGCGCCATCACGCATGGCGGTCGCCGCTGGGGCGGCTCCTACGGGTGCGGCTGGCAGTCCGCAGGAACGCCCGTGGATGCGATCCACTCGATCAGCCCAGCGTCGCGCGGCAATGCCCCGGCACTGCAGTGCTTCCAGGCACAGCGCTGCTCTCCAGACACAGCGCTTCTTTCTGTGCTGCCATCCAGATCCAGCGTTACTTTCCAGATGCAGCGCAGCTTCTGTAGGAGCGGACTCGACCGCAACCATCCTGTTCCCGTCGCCAAGAATGCGCCATCACGCATGGCGGTCGCCGCTGGGGCGGCTCCTACAGGTGCGGTTGGCAGACCGCAGGAACGAGCGTGGATGCGATCCGGGCGAGCAGCCAAGCGTCGTGTAGCAATGCCGCGGCGCAGTAATGCGCTACTTCCCAGACGTAGCGCTGCTCTCCAGACACGGCCCTTCTTGCCAGACACAGCGCTTTCGTAGGAGCGGGCTCGACCGCGACCCCCCTGTTTCCGTCGCGACCAATGCGCCATCGCGCATGGCGGTCGCCGCTGGGCGGCTCCTGCAGGTGCGGTTGGCGGCCCGCAACAACGAGCATGGATGCGATCCGCGCAAGCAGCCAGCAGAGGCCACCTTCGCGGCCGCCTCAGTCGCCGGCCACGCCCGGCGTCTTGTCCTTGAACCGGCACAGGTCGCGGATCACGCACTGCGGGCAGTCTGGCTTGCGTGCCTTGCACACGTAGCGGCCGTGCAGGATCAACCAGTGGTGCGCGTCCTGCATGAACTCGGCCGGGATCACCTGCACCAGGTGGTCCTCGACCACGCGCACGTCCTTGCCCGGCGCGAGGCCGGTCCGGTTCGAGACGCGGAAGATATGGGTGTCCACCGCCATCGTCGGCTCCCCGAAGGCGGTGTTGAGCACCACGTTGGCGGTCTTGCGGCCGACCCCGGGCAGGGCTTCCAGCGCGGCACGGTCGCGCGGCACCTCGCCGCCATGCTGCTCGACCAGGATCCGGCAGGCGGCGACCACGTTCTTGGCCTTGGCGTTGAACAGGCCGATCGTGGCGATGTAGTGCTTCAGCCCGTCCTCGCCAAGGGCGAGGATCGCCTGCGGCGTGTTCGCGACCGGAAACAAGCGCCGGGTCGCCTTGTTCACGCCGACATCCGTGGCCTGCGCCGACAGCGTGACCGCGACCAGCAGCTCGAAGGGCGAGCTGTATTCCAGCTCGGTCTTCGGATGCGGGTTGAGTTCGCGCAGGCGCTCGAACAGGGTGTGGACCTCGACCGGGTCGAGCAGGCTGGGACGGCGTCGGCGCGTGCGGGCGACGGTCTTCTTCGCGCGGGTGCCGCGCGCCGGTGTTGCACTCATTGCGGGGAACGTTCCTGGGCCCTGGCCTTGGCGCGGGCAAGCGCGGCGGCCACCGCCGGCGGCAGGGCGGGCGAGGGCGGGGTGGGGGAGGCGGTGGAGGCCGTCGCCGGAGCCGTGGACGCGGACGTCAGCCGACGGGCCTGGCGCTCGCGTTCGATCCGCTCCAGCCGCGTGGCGCGCGCACGGTAACGCGCGCGTGCGTCCCAGGCCTCGCGCAGTTGCACCTGCATCGCGGCCAGCGGCGCATCGCGCGGCTCGGCCGGATCGCAGGCGAACGCCATCAGGCCCGCGTCGATCGCGGCATCGACCGCGCTGTCCCGCAGCAGCGCCAGCAGGTGCCGGCGTCGGGTGTCGTGGTCTGCGCTGGCGTCGGGCGTGCGCGTCATCGTCGGTGCCTGCGCTCAGCGGTTGTGGAACTGCGGCGTGCGCTTGTCGAGGAAGGCGCTGGTGCCTTCGCGCATGTCGTCGCTGGCGAACAGCAGGCCGAACTGGGTGCTTTCGAACTGCAGCGCCTCGTCCAGGCCGCACTCGCCGCCGACGATGATCGTGTCGAGGATGCCGCGCATGGCCAGCGGCGCCGACGCGGCCAGCCGCGCGGCCAGGGCCAGGGTTTCGGTTTCCAGCTCGGCGGCGGGCACGACTCGGTTGACCAGGCCCAGCTGCAGCGCACGCTGCGCATCGATCGGCTGGCCCAGCAGGCACAGTTCCAGCGCGGCGGCGCGTCCGGCCAGGCGCAGCAGCCGCTGGGTGCCGCCGAAGCCAGGGATCAGGCCGAGGTTGATTTCCGGCTGGCCCAGGCGCGCGGTATCGGCGGCGATGCGCAGATGGCAGGCCATCGCCAGTTCCAGGCCGCCGCCGAGTGCGTAACCGTTCACCATTGCGATGACCGGTTTGGGCAGGCGTTCGATGCGCCGCATCAGGCGCTGGCCGAGCAGCGAGAAGTCGCGTCCGTCCAACGCGTTCAGGCTGTTCATCTCGGCGATGTCGGCGCCGGCGACGAAGGCCCGGGAGCCGCTGCCGGTCAGCACCACCGCGCGGATCGCAGGTGCGATGGCGGCTGCGGCGAAGGCGACGTCCAGCGCCTCCAGCGTGGCCCGGTTCAGCGCGTTCAGCTTGTCCGGGCGGTCGACGCTCAGGATGCGGACGGCATCGACGTCACGGCTGGCGATCGGGGGGCTGTTCGACATGGGATCTCCGTGGGAATGTGAAGGCCTCGTCAAGCGGAACTTCCGCTCATCGGGGAGTGTCCCATCCCCCGTGCCGCTTGCTGGCGGGCCGCCAGCGCGGCGGCTATCCTAGCGCGTCCGCTATCCCAGGCCTCGCCTGGCACCACCCTTCCGGAGATGAGCTACATGAAGTTGCGTTCGATTGCAGTCGCCACCGCGGCCCTGGTCCTGGCAGGCAGCGCGTTCGCCCAGGACACCACGTCCGAGAAGGGCAAGCTGAGCTATTACTTCGGCTACGACTATGGCAACAACCTGGCCGAGCTGGCCGACCGTGGCGAACAGCTCGATGTCAATTCCGTCGTCAAGGGCGTGCAGGATGCGCTGGCCAAGAAGGAGCCGGCGATCAATGCCGACGCCCTGCGTCCGGCGCTCGAGGCGTTCCAGAAGCGCGAGCAGGCCCGCGCCGAGCAGGCCAAGGCCCAGTACGACAAGGTCGCCGGCGAGAACAAGACCCGCAGCACCCAGTTCCTGACCCAGCACAAGGCCCAGGCGGGCGTGCAGAGCCTGCCGGGTGGCGTGCAGTACCGCGTGCTGGAAGCCGGCAACGGCGCCAAGCCGACCCAGGCCAGCACCGTGGCCCTGGAAGTCGCCGGTCCGTATCCGTTCGGCCAGAAGCCGGCCGAGGCGCGTCCGGCCCAGCAGGTCCCGAGCGTGAAGGTCAGCGAAGTCGAGATGGCCGCCATGCGCGACGTGCTGCTGCAGATGCCGGCCGGTTCGAAGTGGGAAGTGGCCCTGCCGCCGGAGAAGGCCTACGGCGCCGATCCGCGTACGCCGTTCCCGCCGAACGTGGCGGTGGTGTTCGAGATCAAGCTGGTCAGCGTCAAGTAAGAGGGCACGCGCCGTGTGATGCGTGAAGCTGCGCCGGCCACGAGCCGGCGCAGTCGTTTCTGCACCGCGCCGGCGCGCTACCCTGTCGTCCACAGGCCGCCGTGCCGATGCAAGAGCCCGCCATTTCCGCGATCGCCAGCCCCTGCGTGCGTGTGTGCCGGCTGGATGCGGCCGGCACCTGTCTGGGCTGTCTGCGGACCCTGGACGAGATCGGCGCCTGGTCGCGGATGGACGAGGCCCGGCGCCTGAGGATCATGGAGGTCGTGTTGCCCGAGCGTCAGCGCGAACGTCATGCCGGTTTCCTGCAGCGCCTGCCCGAGCGCGACGCGCTGCAGCGCGTGCTGCATCCGCTGCGCTCGCCGCCGCAGGGGCCGGGCTGGAACCGCAGTGAACTGGCGGACCTGCTGCCGGCGACGCCGCTGGCGGAGGCCGCGGTGCTGGTCGGGCTGGTGCCGCGCGGCGATGCGGGCACGCAGGTGCTGTTGACCCTGCGCACCGACGGCCTGCGCAACCATGGCGGGCAGGTCAGCTTTCCCGGCGGACGCATCGATGCCGGCGATGCCGATGTGGTCCAGGCCGCGCTGCGCGAGAGCCGCGAGGAGATCGCGCTGGTCGCCACGCAGGCGGTGCCGCTGGGCTATCTGGATCCGTTCGTGACCATCAGCGGCTTCCGGGTCACGCCGGTGGTGGCGGCGGTCGATCCGGACTACGTGCCGCAGCCGCAGCCGGACGAAGTGGCCGAGGTGTTCGAGGTGCCGTTCGATTACCTGATGGCGTCCACGCACCTGCGCCAGGTCGAGATCGACTACCGCGGCCGGCCGCGCAGCGTGCTGGAATACGACTGGCCGGGCCGCCGCATCTGGGGCGCCACCGCGGCCATCCTGTACAACCTGCGGCGACGCTTGGAGGAACACGCATGAACTGGACCACGCTGGTGGACGCCGACGCGTTGTCGGCCGCGCTCGATCGCCCCGGGCTGCGCCTGCTCGATGCGCGCTTCGTGCTGACCGACCCCGCGGCCGGCCGCGCCGCGTACGCGCAGTCGCACCTGCCCGGCGCGCTGCATGCCGACCTCGATCGCGACCTGGCCGATCTGTCGCGCACCGGCGAAGGCCGTCATCCGCTGCCCGACGCCCAGGCCTTCGCCGCGCGTGTCGGCGCCTGGGGCATCGGCACGCAGGACCAGGTGGTGGTCTACGACGCCGGCGACGGCAGCATGGCCGCTGCCCGCCTGTGGTGGCTGCTGCGGCTGCTCGGGCATGCGCGCGTGGCCGTGCTCGACGGCGGCCTCGCGGCCTGGCGTGCCGCCGGCCTGGCGGAGACGAGCGAAGCGGCGCAGCCGTCCGTGCAGCCGCCGTATCCGGGCACCTTCGACCGCAGCGCGATCGTCGAGGCCGCGGACGTGCAGCGCCGGCTGCAGGAGCCGCGCGGCTGGTTGTTCGATGCGCGCGGCGGCGAGCGTTTCCGGGGCGAGGTCGAGCCGATCGATCCGGTCGCCGGCCACGTGCCCGGCGCGATCAACCGGCCGTTCGCGGCCAGCCTGGCCGATGGGCGTTTCAAGCCGGCGGCCACGCTGGCCGACGAACTGCGTCCCCTGCTGCGGGGCAGGGCGGCATCCGACGTGGTGCTGATGTGCGGCTCGGGCGTCACCGCCTGCCACCTGCTGCTGGCGTTCGAACATGCCGGCCTGCACGGCGCGCGTGTCTATGCCGGTTCGTGGAGCGGCTGGATCACCGATCCGGCGCGTCCGGTGGCGACCGGCGCGGACTGATGCGTTGCGGTCGTGGCGGCTCATGCCGCCGCGGCCATGCGCCGCGCCGCGGCATCATTTCCATCGGCGCGCGCAGGCTGGCATAACCGGGGGCCGAGTCCGCCAGAGCACTGCCCGTCGATGCGTTCCGTCCATGCCGCTGCCCTGCTGGCCGCCGTCCTGTTCCTGTCCGCCTGCGGCGGCAGCGATCCTGCGGCCGCCCCGTCCGCCACCGCTGCCGACCAGCAAGCGGCGGCCGTGTCCGTTCCAGACGACGACCTCGCCTCCTTCGAAACCTGGCAGCGCGAGCGCGAGGACCGGCTGCGCGATCCGGATGGCTGGCTGTCCTTCACCGGATCGGGCCAGGTCGCGCCGGGGCGCCACCGCGTCGGCCGCGATGCCGACAACGACATCGTGCTGCCCACCGGGCCTGGCCGGCTCGGCGTGCTGGAACTGGGCGATGACGGCACGCTCGCGTTCGAGGCCGCACCCGGCAGCGAAGCGACCATCGACGGCGCTTCGTTCACGCGGGCCGCCCTGCGCACCCAGCTCGATGGCGGGAACGGCCCGACCCATGTCGAGGTGGGGCAGACGCGGTTCTACGTGGTGCGCACCGGCGACCGCCATGGCTGGCGCCTGCGCGACCGCGCATCGCCTGCACGGCTCGCATTCAACGGCATCGAGCGCTTCCCGTTCGATCCGTCCTGGCGCGTGGTCGCCGACTGGGAACCGTTCGACGTGCCGCGGCAGATCGAACTGGTCAGCGTGATCGGCACCATCGACCCCGCGCAGGTGCCGGGCCGCGCCACGTTCGAACGCGACGGCCGGCGCTACACGCTGTTGCCGGTGGCGGAGGAAGGCGACGACACGCTGTTCTTCATCCTCGCCGACCGCACCAGCGGCAAGCAGACCTATGGCGGCGGACGCTTCCTGTATGCCGAGCGGCCGGCGGCCGCGGGCAGGCTGGTGCTCGATTTCAACCGCGCGCAGAACCCGCCCTGCGCGCTCAACGGGCATGTGGTCTGCCCGACACCGCCGCCGGAGAACCGCCTGGACCTGCCGGTCACCGCGGGCGAGAAGACCTACGCCGCCGTGCATTGAGCCGGCGGCGCCCGGCCCGGGTCACTTGCGCAGTTTCGCCAGCAGTGCGTGCAGGCCGGCCTGGGTATCGGGATCGAACCAGCCTTCGACGAAGCGGTCCAGGTGCAGGGTTTCCGGATGCAGGGCGTGCATCAGGTCGGCGCGTGCGATCGCGCGGGTCTGCAGCATCGGTGCGCGCGGCAGCCGCAGCAGTCCCTGCAGCCAGGCCAGCGCCTGCGGCAGCAGGTCCGCCGGTTCCACCAGTTCGTCCACCAGCCCGTACTCCAGCGCCTTCGCGGCCGGCACCATCGCGCCGGCCACCAGCAGGCGTTCGGCGCGATGCTGGCCGACCACGCGGCGCAGCAGGCGCTGCGCGCCCTCCGGAACCGGCAGGCCGACCTGGGTTTCGTTGAGGCCGATCGCATACGGGCGGGCCGGATCCGCGCTGGCCGCCATCACCCGGTAATCGCAGCACAGTGCCAGCACGCAGCCGCCGGCCGGCGCATGGCCGCCGATCGCGGCGACCACCGGGACGCGCGATTCGGCCAGTGCGCGCGCGGCGCCGAAGAAGGCGCCCCAGCTGTCGTGCAGCGCCTGGCGGTCCTCGCCCAGGCCCAGCAGGTAGGGCACGTCGAGCCCGGCCGAAAACACGCCTTCGCCGCCGGACAGCACCAGGCCATGCACGTCGTCGGCGATGGCGCCGTCGACCGCGGCGATCAGTTCGCGGCACAGCAGCGTGTCGAGTGCGTTGACCGGCGGGCGGGCGAGGCGGATCTCGCGGATCGGCCCGTGTTCGATGATCTGCAGGCGTGTCGGCATGGCGGTCCCGGTGCTTGGAAGGCTGCCGGTATCATAGGCGCATGGACCTGCGAACCGTTTCCCGGCACGGCCTCCACGCCATGGCGATCGCATTGCTGGCGATGCCGTGCGCGGCCTTCGATGCGCGTGCCGACGAGGCCGTCTGCACGCCGGTGATCGAGGATGGCTGGATCCGCCAGCCGCCCGCGCCACGGCCGATGCTGGCCGGCTTCGGACGCATCGCCAATCGCTGCGCCGATGCGGTGGCGGTGGTGTCCGCGCGCAGCCCGGCGTTCGGCGAGGTCTCGCTGCATGAAACCCGCGTGGTCGATGGCGTCAGCCGCATGCGCGGGATCGCGCGTCTGCCGATCGAGGCGCGCGGCGAGGCGCTGCTGCAGCCCGGCGGCCTGCACCTGATGCTGATGCAGCCCGTCGATGCACTGGGCGATGGCGCGCACGTTCCCCTGTTCCTGCGCCTGGAGGACGGGCGCGAGATCGAGGGCGTGCTGCGCCTGTCGCCGTCCGCCCCGGGCGCGCCACGCGGCGATTCCCACACGCGTCGTTGAAGACGGCCGGCGGCAACGCCGTTTCGACCCACACGGGCTGGGCGTGCATCGGACGGTGCAGGTTGCCCGGCTGCGCGCCCGCTCATGCGTGCGGCGTCGCACGGCGCACGCGTTGCGCGGCACGCGATGGCGGCGTGGCTGGATACCACGGGGCCAGCACGATGGTGCTGCCAGCCTGTAAGCGTCGATGTCCCGTGTTCGAACTGGAAAGCCCCCGCTGCGACGTGCAGGATGGTGCGACGCACGTGTCCACCCCGGGCACCACGACAGGGAGCGAACCGGCATGAACGAAGCGGTCTGGAAGGCGGAGCCACCGCGCACGATTCTGCTGGCCACCGATCTGGACGCGCGCAGCGACCGCGCGCTGGACCGGGCCGTGTGGCTGGCACGTGCCTGGAAGGCGAAGCTGGTGGCGATGACCGTGGTCGATGCCAATGCGATCGAGGCGCGGCGCATGGTGCTGCGCGATCCGCCGTCCTGGTACCGCGAACAGGATCCGCAGGCGCTGGCCGCGCGCCACCTGCTGGAGGATGCGTCCGCGCAGGACGTGCCGATCGAAGTGAGGGTGGAGCAGGGCGACGCCTGCGAGCGGATCCTGGCGGTCGCCGGGGAGATCGGTGCCGGCCTGATCGTCACCGGCGTGGCGCGCTTCGAAGCGCTCGGCCGTGTCGCGCTCGGCTCGACCGTGGACTGGCTGGTGCGGCGCTCGTCGCTGCCGGTGCTGGTGGTGCGCCAGCGGACCCGCGGCGCCTATCGGCGCATGGCGGTGGCCAGCGACTGGTCCGGGCCGTCGCGGCACGCGCTGCGGACCGCGACCGGGCTGTTCCCGGAGTCGGGCGTGGACGTGCTGCATGGCATCGAGGTGCCGCGCCTTGGCATGCTTGACGCAACCCGCGATGCGGTGGTCGATACCGCCGTGGCCCAGGCGCGGGAGCAGGGCGAGGCCTTCATCGCCGACTGCCGGCCGCCGGGTGGCGCGAGCCGGGTGACCCTGCTGGTCGAGTACGGCGACCCGGCGGTGCTGCTGCCGCTGTACGCCAGCCAGTTCCCGGTCGATCTGGCCGTGGTCGGCAGCCATGGCCGCAGCGCGCTGTTCGACATCGTCCTGGGCAGCACCGCGCAGCGGCTGCTGGAAAGCGCACCGGTCGACACGCTGGTGGTGCGCGACCCGCGCGCGAACTAGAGGGGCGGACGCGTCTGCATGGCCCGCACCGCGCGATGCGCTGCTGGTGCCTGCAGCGCGGGGCCTGTCGCCCCGCTGCCGCCGCCTCGCGCGGCGTCGCCGGTCAGCTGGACGCGGTGCGGATCGCGTCCGGCAACGCCGCGCTTTTCCCGGTCTGCGTATCCATCCAGACCACGACCACGTTGCCGTCCGAATACAGCACGGCTTCGTCCTGCTGGTCGACGATGCGATGGCCGATGGTGACGCTGCTGTTGCCCAGCCGCTCGACGAACAGCTCGACCACGATGTCGTTCGGCCACACGATCGGGCGCCTGTAGTTGACGTTGGTCGCCGCAACGACCGGCGCGATGCGGTCGTTCATCGACACGCCCGGCACGCCCAGCATCCAGCGCACGCGCGCTTCTTCCAGATACGACACGTACTTGGCGTTGTTGACGTGGCCCATGCTGTCCATGTCGCGCCAGCGCACGCTGATCGGGACGCGGGCGAGGGTCTTCGGCGATGCGGCGTCGGTCACTTGGCGGCCTTCTTCTTGGTTGCCTTCTTGGTCGCGGACTTGCGCGGCGGCAGGGCGTCGGGCTTGTTGGCCACGGCCGCGGGCTTGGTGCCCTTCGCCGCCTTGCTGGCCGGCAGCAGCTTGCTCAGGAAGCGGCCGGTGTACGACTGCGGATGCGCGGCCACGTCCTCGGGCGTGCCGGTGACGAGGATCTGGCCACCGCGATGGCCGCCTTCCGGCCCCAGGTCGATGACCCAGTCGGCGGTCTTGATCACGTCCAGGTTGTGCTCGATCACGACCACGGTGTTGCCCTCGTCGCGCAGCTTGTGCAGCACGCCGAGCAACGCCTCGATGTCGTGGAAGTGCAGGCCGGTGGTCGGCTCGTCGAGGATGTACAGGGTGCGGCCGGTGTCGCGCCGCGACAGCTCCTTGGACAGCTTCACGCGCTGCGCTTCGCCGCCGGACAGCGTGGTCGCGCTCTGGCCCAGCTTGACGTAGCTCAGGCCGACATCGACCAGGGTCTCCAGCTTGCGCGCGATCGCCGGGACCGGCTCGAACAGGCGCAGCGCATCCTCGATCGTCATGTCGAGCACGTCGTGGATGCTGTGGCCCTTGTAGAGGATGTCCAGCGTTTCGCGGTTGTAGCGCTTGCCGTGGCAGACGTCGCAGGGCACGTACACGTCGGGCAGGAAGTGCATCTCGACCTTGATCAGGCCGTCGCCCTGGCAGGCCTCGCAGCGTCCGCCGCGCACGTTGAAGCTGAAGCGGCCCGGCGAGTAGCCGCGCGCGCGCGACTCCGGCACCTGCGCGTACAGCTCGCGCAGCGGGGTGAACAGGCCGGTGTAGGTGGCCGGGTTCGAGCGCGGGGTGCGGCCGATCGGCGACTGGTCGATGTCCACCACCTTGTCGAACAGGTCCAGGCCGTCGACCTCGTCGTGCGGCGCGACCGTGTGCGAGGCGCCGTTGATCTCGTTCGCCGCCAGGGTGAACAGCGTGTCGTTGATCAGGGTCGACTTGCCCGAGCCGGACACGCCGGTGACGCACGTCAGCAGCCCGGCCGGGATGTCGAGGTCGACGCCCTTGAGGTTGTTGCCGCGCGCGCCGCGCAGGTGCAGCGTCATCTTCGGGTTCGGCTTGTGCCGCAGCTTCGGGATCTCGATCTGGCGCTTGCCCGACAGGTACTGGCCCGTCAGCGAGCGCGGCGAGGCGAGGATGTCCTTCAGCGTGCCCTGGCCGACGATCTCGCCGCCATGCACGCCCGCGCCCGGGCCGATGTCCAGCACGTGGTCGGCCAGGCGGATCGCGTCCTCGTCGTGTTCGACCACGATCACCGTGTTGCCGAGGTCGCGCAGCCGGGTCAGGGTGCCGAGCAGGCGCTCGTTGTCGCGCTGGTGCAGGCCGATCGACGGCTCGTCCAGCACGTACATCACGCCGACCAGGCCGGCGCCGATCTGCGAGGCCAGGCGGATGCGCTGGGCTTCGCCGCCGGACAGCGTGTCCGCCTTGCGTTCCAGGGTGAGGTAATCCAGGCCGACATCCACCAGGAAGCCCAGCCGCTCGTTGATCTCCTTGACGATCTTGGTCGCGATCTCGCCGCGCCAGCCGCTCAGGTTGAGGCTGCCGAAGAAGGCCAGCGCCTCGTCCACCGGCAGCACCACCAGCGAGGGCAGGGCGCGATCGGCGACGAACACGTTGCGGGCCGAGCGGTTCAGGCGCGCGCCGCCGCAGTCCGGGCACGGCCGCTGGCTGATGTACTTGGACAGTTCCTCGCGCACCGCCGGTGATTCGGTCTCGCGGTAGCGGCGCTCGAGGTTGTTGATGATGCCTTCGAAACGGTGCTTGCGCTGGCTGCGGCCGCCGGCCTCGGTCAGGTAGGCGAAGCTGATCTGCTCCTCGCCGCTGCCGTACAGCACGGCCTGCTGCACGCGCTCGGGCAGCATGTTCCAGGGCGCCTCGACATCGAACTTGTAGTGCTTGGCCAGCGAGGCGATCAGCTGGAAGTAGTAGGCATTGCGGCGATCCCAGCCGCGCACCGCGCCGGCCGCCAGCGACAGTTCCGGATGCGCGACCACGCGCGCCGGGTCGAAGAACTCGGCCACGCCCAGGCCATCGCAGGTCGGGCAGGCGCCCATCGGCGCGTTGAACGAGAACAGGCGCGGTTCCAGTTCCGGCAGCGCGTAATCGCAGACCGGGCAGGAATACTTGGACGAGAACAGCAGCGTCGTGGCATCGGCCGCTCCCGGCGTCCTGCCGCCCGCGGCGCCTGCGCTGTCCTGCGCGGCGTCCAGCGACATCACCGCGGCCATGCCGTCGCCGAGCTTGAGCGCGGTCTCGAACGATTCGGCCAGGCGCTGCTTGAGGTCCTCGCGCGGGCGGAAGCGGTCGATCACCGCCTCGATGGTGTGCTTCTGGCGCAGGGCCAGCGGCGGCACCGCGTCGATCTCGTGCAGCTCGCCGTTGACCCGCACGCGGACGAAGCCCTGCGCGCGCAGCTGCTCGAACACCTGGGCGTGCTCGCCCTTGCGTTCGCGCACCACCGGCGCCAGCAGCATCCAGCGCTGTTCGGGATCGAGCGCCAGCACCTGGTCGACCATCTGGCCGACGGTCTGCGCCTCCAGCGGGTAACCGTGGTCGGGGCAGCGCGGCGTGCCGACGCGTGCGTACAGCAGGCGCAGGTAGTCGTAGATCTCGGTGATCGTGCCGACGGTCGAACGCGGGTTGTGCGAGGTCGACTTCTGCTCGATCGAGATCGCCGGGCTCAGGCCCTCGATGTGGTCGACATCGGGCTTCTCCATCACGCTGAGGAACTGCCGGGCATAGGCCGACAGGGACTCGACGTAGCGCCGCTGCCCTTCCGCGTAGATGGTGTCGAACGCCAGCGACGACTTGCCGGATCCGGACAGGCCGGTGATCACGATCAGCTTGTCGCGGGGCAGATCGAGGTCGAGGTTCTTGAGGTTGTGTGTCCGCGCGCCGCGGATCTTGATGCTGTCCATCAGTATGGGGGTCTGCGGAAGCGAATAGGCCAGCCTAGCGACTGCCCGATTTGGGGGCAATCGGCCGTGATGCAAGCGCGCGGGGAGCGGGGCCGGGCTACGGGCCCGGGGCCCGGGGCGACTTGACCGGGACCGGGGCTGTGGATAAAATTCCGCTTCTGTCCGTCCCGTAGAGGGCGGCAGCGACCACAATAACAACAGAGGAATGCCTGGTCATGTACGCAGTTCTGGTCACCGGCGGTAAGCAATACCGCGTCGCACAGGGGGAAACCCTGCGCGTTGAGAAGCTCGAGGCCGATGCCGGCAGCGAGATCAAGTTCGACAACGTCCTGCTGCTCGGCGACGCCGACGGCATCAAGATCGGCGACGCGCTCAAGGGCGCTGCAGTCACCGCCAAGATCGTCGGCCACGGCCGCGCGGACAAGATCCGGATCATCAAGTTCCGTCGCCGCAAGCACCACATGAAGCGGCAGGGTCACCGTCAGTACTACACCGAAATCGAGATCACCGGCATCGCCGGTGGCGACAGCAAGTAAGGAGAAGCAGGCATGGCACATAAAAAGGCTGGTGGTTCTACCCGCAACGGCCGCGACTCCAACCCGAAGTACCTGGGCGTCAAGATCTTTGGCGGCCAGGTTGTCGAAGCCGGCAACATCATCGTGCGTCAGCGCGGCACCCAGTTCCATCCGGGCGCCGGCGTCGGCCTGGGTCGCGACCACACGCTGTTCGCGCTGGTCGACGGCAAGGTCGAGTTCGGCACCAAGGGTGCGCAGAAGCGCCGCACCGTCAGCGTGGTCGTCGAGGCCTGAGCCTCGCCCCGCCGCTGGATCGAGGAGCCCCGCACCACGCGGGGCTTTTCGTTTCGGATGCCTCGATTCATGGCGCGGCACCGCCGTCGCCAGCGAAGCGGGGATGCGTTCCGCGCTGGCCGCGGGCGCCCGTTTCCACGACGCCTGTCCTGATCTGGCGTCGTTCCGGCCCGGCGGCGCTGCATTCGGCGCGCCGGACCTCTATTCTGGGCCTCTTGGCCGCGGCAGTGCGCCGCCGGCCTCCGCAACGGCCCCCAGTCTCCGCCGTGGGCGGTGTCGCCGCCATCCGGCGCGCCCGGCCTGTCCACCACAAAACAGTGCTACCACGATGAAGCTCGTCGACGAAGTTGAAATCACAGTCACTGCCGGCAACGGCGGCAACGGTTGCGTCGGGTTCCGGCGGGAGAAATTCATCCCGCTCGGTGGTCCGGACGGTGGCGATGGCGGCACCGGCGGCAGCGTCTGGCTGGTGGCCGATGAGAACCTGAACACGCTGGTCGACTTCCGCCATGAGCGCTCGTTCCGTGCGCAGCGCGGCGAGAACGGCATGGGCCGGCAGATGTACGGCAAGGGCGGCGAGGACAAGGTCATCACCGTGCCGGTCGGCACCGTGATCACCAATGTCGATACCGACGAGGTGATCGGCGACTTGGTCGCCCATGGCGACCGCCTGCTGGTGGCGCGCGGCGGCAAGGGCGGGCTCGGCAACATGCACTTCAAGAGCTCGGTCAACCGCGCTCCGCGCCAGGCCACGTCCGGCGAGCAGGGCGAGCAGCGCGAGCTGAAGATGGAGCTGAAGCTGCTGGCCGACGTCGGTCTGCTCGGCTTCCCGAACGCGGGCAAGAGCACCTTCATCCGGGCCGTGTCCGCGGCGACGCCGAAGGTGGCGGACTATCCGTTCACCACGCTGTATCCGAACCTGGGCGTGGTCAGCATCGAGGCGCATCGCAGCTTCGTGATCGCCGACATCCCGGGCCTGATCGAGGGTGCGGCCGATGGTGCGGGCCTGGGTGCGCAGTTCCTGCGCCACCTGCAGCGCACGCGCGTACTGCTGCATCTGGTCGACATCTCGCCGATGGAGGGTGGTGTCGAGATTTCGCCGGTCGAGCAGGTCCGCGCGATCGAGCGCGAGCTCGGCAAGCATGATCCTGAGCTGCTGGCCAAGCCGCGCTGGCTGGTGCTGAACAAGGCCGACCTGATGTTCGAGGACGAGGCCCGGGTGGCGGCCGAGCAGATCGTGGCCGAGCTGGGCTGGGACCAGCCCTGGTACCTGGTGTCGGCGCTGGGCCGCGAGGGCACCTGGCCGATCATGCGCGAGGTGATGAGCTTCTTCGACCGGCTCAAGCAGGCCGAGATCGAGGCCGCGCAGGATGTCGGCTGAGATGCCGGCCGTGGCGAGTGCCGTCGGTGGTGGTTGCGCCGACGGCGTGCCGGCCTGTCCGCGGGCGTGGCGGGGCAGGGTTCCCGACTTGTCCGCCGGAATGCAGACGACGAAAAGCCCGGCCATGGCCGGGCTTTTCAGTCGTGCGACCGAGTGCGCCGGCTGGGCCGGCGCGCTGGCATCAGGCGGCCTTGATGGCCTTGATGCGTGCGGTCAGGCGGCTCTTGTGGCGGGCAGCCTTGTTCTTGTGGATCAGACCACGCGAGCTGAAGCGGTCCAGGATCGGCTGGGCGACGGCATAGGCCGCCTCGGCGCCAGTGGCGTCGTTGGCGTCCAGGGCCTTGAGGACCTTCTTGACGGCGGTGCGGAGCTGCGAACGCTGGGCAGCGTTGCGGGCGTTGCGCACGACCGTCTGCTTGGCGCGCTTCTTGGCGGACTTGATATTGGCCACGGCGGTGGATTCCTAGAAAAACGTTACGAAAACGGTATGGTGGAGATAAGCGAACGCGAAATTATGGGGGATTCAATGGCTTGCGTCAACCGCCCGGTGGCGGTCCCGATGGGGGTGGTCCGATGAGCGGTCCGCGCCTGCTGCGCTCGGCGTCGATCTTCAGCGCGATGACCTTCCTGTCGCGCATTTCCGGCCTGGTCCGCGACCAGGTCTACGCGCAGGTGTTCGGTGCCAGCGCGGCGATGGATGCGTTCTTCATCGCCTTCCGCATCCCGAACTTCATGCGCCGGTTGTCGGCCGAGGGCTCGTTCTCGATGGCCTTCGTGCCGGTGCTGGCCGAGTACAGGGAAAAGCACGGCCACGCCGAGGTCAAGGCGCTGGTCGACCGGGTCGCCGGCACCCTGTTCGCCGCGCTGCTCGTGGTCACCGCGGTGGTGCTGCTGGCGGCGCCGTGGATCGCCCGCGCCATCGCGCCGGAAATCGGCGGGGACAGCCAGCGCCTGCTGGCCGAACTGCTGCGCATCACCTTCCCGTACGCGCTGTTCATTTCGCTGGCATCGCTGGCGGGCGGCATCCTCAACAGCTATCGGCAGTTCGCGGTCCCGGCGCTGTCGCCGGTGCTGATGAACCTGTCGATGATCGCGGCGGCGCTCGCACTGACCCCGCTGATGGGCGGCTCGGTGGTGGCGCTGGGCTGGGGCGTGTTCGCCGCCGGCGTGCTGCAGCTGGGCTTCCATGTGCCGTCGCTGATGCGCCTGGGCCTGCTGCCGCGTCCGCGCTGGGGCGTGGCGCATGCGGGCGTGCGCAGGATCATGACGTTGATGGTGCCGACCCTGTTCGGCTCGTCGGTGGTCCAGTTCAACCTGCTGTTCAACACCTGGGTGGCGGCGTTCCTGCTTTCGGGCAGCGTCAGCTGGCTGTACTACAGCGACCGCCTGCTGGAGTTCCCGCTGGGGATGTTCGGCGTGGCGATCGGCACGGTGATCCTGCCGCACCTGTCGTCGCGCCATGCGGCCACCGACCCGGGCGGTTTCTCGCGCGGGCTGGACTGGGGTTTCCGCCTGTGCGTGCTGATCGGCGTGCCGGCGATGCTCGGCTTGATCCTGTGCGCGGAGCCCTTGATCGCCACGCTGTTCCAGTACGGGAAATTCAGCGCGTTCGATGCGCGCATGGCTAGCTGGAGCCTGATCGCGCAGTCCACCGCGGTGCCGGCGTTCCTGCTGGTCAAGGTGCTGGCCCCGGCGTTCTATGCGCGGCAGGACACGCGCACGCCGGTGCGCGCGGCGGTGGTGTCGGTCCTGGTCAATGGCCTGACCACCGCGCTGCTGTTCGCGTCGGTGCTGTACGGCACCGAGGTCGGGCGTGCGGCGCTGGAGAGCAGTGGCAGCTTCGGCAAGGCGCTGGGCGAAGTGCCCGGGATGCACGCGCTGCTGGCCCTGGCGATCGCGGTGGCCGGCTGGACGAACGCCCTGCAGCTGGGCTGGTACCTGCGCCGTTCCGGGGTCTATGCGCGCCAGCCCGGCTGGGGCCGGCTGCTGCGGCAGGTGTTGCTGGCGAGCGCGGCGCTGGTCGTGGCGGTGCTGGTGCTGCGTGGGCTGTGGCCGGACTGGAGCGGCTGGACCTGGTGGCAGCGTGGCCTGCGCCTGGGGGCGGTGGTCGGTGCCGGTGCGGCCGCCTATGCCGGCCTGCTGTGGCTGCAGGGGCTGCGTCCGCGCGACCTGAAGGCGTGAGGGCGGGTTGCGCGGTGTCGGCTGGCGGGGCGCCACGGGCGGGTCATCGCCCGGGCGGCGTGTCGGCATGCGTCTGGCTGCCGCGCATGCCGAAGGCGCGGCGCAGGCCTGCTGCCGATCAGGATCGGGTTCCGGGCGGGCGCATGGCCGGCCGGTCGGGCCGGCTATACTCCCCGGTTCTCCCGGGCCAGGCGGATCGCGCTGCCGTGGCCGCGGGAACCGATACCGAGCGATGGGCGATAGACGAGCGATGACCAGGCTGTTCCGAGATGTCGACGGCGGGCTTCTATGCCCGGGCGGCAGCGTGGTCTGCATCGGCGCGTTCGACGGCCTGCACCTGGGGCATCGCGCCCTGGCCGGGCAGGCGGTGGCGCGTGCCCGCGCGCTCGGCGTGCCGGCGGTGGCGCTGAGTTTCGAGCCGCTGCCGCGCGAGTTCTTCGCCCGCGACACCCCGCCGCCGCGCCTGACCCTGCCGCGCGGCAAGATCCAGGCGCTGTCCGGGCTGGGCATCGACCGGCTCGGCCTGCTGCGCTTCGACGCGGCGCTGGCGGCGATGCCGGCCGCGGACTTCGTCCGCCGCGTGCTTGTCGGGCGCCTTGCGGCGCGCGAGGTGTGGATCGGCCCGGAGTTCCGTTTCGGCCACCGCCGCGGCGGCGACCTGGCGCTGCTGCAGGCAGCGGGCGTCGACCATGGGTTCGTCGCGTCCGAGATCGCGCCGGTGGCGCTGGCCGGCGAGCGCGTGTCCAGCACCCGCATCCGCGAGGCGCTGCTGGCCGGCGATTTCGATCGCGCCACCGCCCTGCTGGGACGGCCGTACAGCATCGGCGGGCGGGTGGTGCGTGGTCGCCAGCTCGGCCGCACGCTGGGCTTCCCGACCGCCAACCTGCGGTTCCCGAAGGCACCCGCGCTGGCCGGCATCTACGCCACGCGCGTGCACGGCATCGCCGATCAGCCGTGGCCGTCGGTGTCCAGTTTCGGCACCCGGCCGACGGTGGACGGCGTTGAGCCGTTGCTGGAAGCGCATCTGTTCGATTTCGCCGGCGACCTGTACGGGCGCCACATCGATGTCGAGTTCGTCGCCAAGCTGCGCGACGAAGAGAAATTCCCCGACCTGCCCAGCCTGACCGCCCAGATGCACCGCGATGCCGAACAGGCCCGCCAGGTGCTCGCCGGCGGCCAGCTGCCCGCACGTTCCATCGAAGCCGCCGCTCAACGGTAGATCCCCGTGACCCAAGACTACAAAGCCACCCTCAACCTGCCGGCGACGGATTTCCCGATGCGCGGCGACCTGCCCAAGCGCGAGCCGGACACCCTGGCACGCTGGGAAGCCGACGGCCTGTACGCGCAGCTGCGCGCCAACGCCAAGGGCCGGCCGCTGTTCGTGCTGCACGACGGCCCGCCGTATGCGAACGGTGCGATCCACCTGGGCCACGCGGTCAACAAGATCCTCAAGGACATCATCGTCAAGTCCAAGTACCTGGCCGGCTTCGACGCGCCGTACGTACCGGGCTGGGACTGCCACGGCCTGCCGATCGAGATCGCGATCGAGAAGAAGTACGGCAAGGTCGGGGTCAAGCTCGACGCGACCGAGTTCCGCCAGAAGTGCCGCGAGTACGCCGAGGCGCAGATCGAGATCCAGCGCCGCGACTTCAAGCGCCTGGGCGTGATCGGCGACTGGGACAACCCGTACAAGACGCTGAACTTCCGCTTCGAGGCCGACGAGATCCGCGCCCTGTCCAAGGTCGTGGCGAACGGCCACCTGAGCCGCGGCGTGAAGCCGGTGCACTGGTGCTTCGACTGCGGTTCGGCCCTGGCCGAGGCCGAGATCGAGTACCAGGACAAGGACTCGCCGACGGTGGACGTGGCCTATGCCGCGCGCGATGCGCGCGAGGTGGCCGCCGCGTTCGGCGTGGAACCGCCGGCCGATGTCGAGGTCGCCGTGCCGATCTGGACCACCACCCCGTGGACGCTGCCGGCCTCGCTGGCGGTGTCGCTGGGCGCCGGCATCGAATATGCGCTGGTCGAAGGCCCGGCCCGTGCCGGCCGTCGCCGCTGGCTGGTGCTGGCCGATGCGCTGGCCGAGCGCGCGCTGCAGCGCTACGGCGTGACCGACCTGGTCGTGCACGGCCGTGCCCAGGGCGCGGCGCTGGAGGGCAAGCGCTTCGCCCATCCGTTCTACGACGAGCGCGACATCCCGGTGCTGCTCGGCGACCACGTCTCCGACGAGGACGGCACCGGTGCGGTCCATACCGCTCCCGGCCACGGCCAGGAGGACTACGTGGTCAGCCGCCAGTACGGGCTGATCGACCAGTACACCGCGGCCCAGCTCAATCCGGTCGACGGGCGCGGTGTGTACCTGCCGTCGACGCCGGCCGCGCATGGCGTGGAGCTGGCCGGGCAGCACATCTGGAAGGCCAACGACGTCATCATCGAGGTGCTGCGCGCCAGCGGCGCGCTGCTGGCGGCGAGCAAGCTGACCCACAGCTATCCGCACTGCTGGCGGCACAAGACCCCGATCGCGTTCCGCGCCACGCCGCAGTGGTTCATCTCGATGGAGCAGGCCAACCTGCGCGCCGATGCGCTGAAGGCCATCGAGCAGGTGAAGTGGTATCCGGAATGGGGCCAGGCCCGCATCGCCGGCATGGTCGAAGGCCGCCCGGACTGGACGATCTCGCGCCAGCGCACCTGGGGCGTGCCGATCGCGCTGTTCGTGCACCGCGAGACCGGCGAGCCGCATCCGCGCAGCGTCGAGCTGATGCGGCAGGTGGCCGACCGGGTGGAGCAGGGCGGCATCGACGTCTGGTACTCGCTGGATGCGGCCGAACTGCTCGGCGACGAGGCGGGCGACTACGACAGGATCACCGACATCCTCGATGTCTGGTTCGACTCCGGCGTCACCCATGAAGGCGTGCTGCTGGAGCGCGGCTTCGGCAAGCCGGCCGACCTGTACCTGGAAGGGTCGGACCAGCACCGCGGCTGGTTCCAGTCCTCGCTGCTGACCGGCGTGGCGATCGACAAGGCCGCGCCGTACCGGCAGTGCCTGACCCACGGGTTCACCGTGGACGAGCACGGCCGCAAGATGTCCAAGTCGCTGGGCAACGGCATCGAGCCGCAGGACATCATGAAGACGCTGGGCGCGGACATCCTGCGCCTGTGGATCGCCTCGGCCGACTACAGCAACGAGATGTCGCTGTCGCAGGAGATCCTCAAGCGCAACGCCGACGCCTACCGCCGCATCCGCAACACCGCGCGCTTCCTGCTGGGCAACCTGCACGGCTTCGACCCGTCCGTGCACCTGCGCCCGCTGGAGGACATGGTCGCGCTGGACCGCTGGATCGTGCACCGCGCGTACGAGGTGCAGGAGAAGATCAAAGCCGCCTACGAGCGCTACGACTTCGCCACCATCGTGCAGGCCCTGCTGAACTTCTGCAGCGTCGACCTGGGCTCGCTGTACCTGGACGTGACCAAGGACCGGCTGTACACGATGGCCGAGGACTCGCGCGGCCGTCGCAGCGCGCAGAGCGCGATGTACCGCATCGCCGAGGCCTTCGTGCGCTGGATCGCGCCGGTGCTGAGCTTCACCGCCGAGGAACTGTGGGGGTACCTGCCCAGGACCACGGAGAGCGGCGCGCGCGTCGACAACGTGCTGTTCGCCACCTGGTACGAGGGCCTGGCCCCGCTGCCGGCCGGTGCCGACCTGGCCGCGGCCGACTTCGACCGCCTGCTGGCCCTGCGCGAGCAGGTCGCCAAGGTGCTGGAGCCGATGCGCGCCAACGGCCAGATCGGCGCGGCGCTGGAGGCGGAGATCGAGGTGTCGGCCGATGCGGTCACCGCCGCGCGCTGGCAGCCGCTGGCCGAGGAACTGCGCTTCCTGTTCATCAGCGGCGACGTGACGGTCAAGCCGGTCGATGCCGACGAGGTGTTCGTGCTGGCCAGGCCCACGGCCAAGCCCAAGTGCGTGCGCTGCTGGCACTACCGCGAAGACGTCGGCAGCGTGGCCGCGCATCCGGAACTGTGCGGACGCTGCGCGAGCAACGTCGACGGCGCAGGCGAGGACCGCCGCTGGTTCTGATCGTGGCCCGCACCGCGTGACCGGGAGCCGATCCCGGACACACGGCGCGGCCGTTCTTCCTCTCCCGCGCGGAGAGGCTGGCGCACAGCGCCGGAGCGTCGCTCGCGGCGCCTCCGGCGACCCAATCCGATCCGCCCTCCGGGCACTTCCCTCCGCTCACGGGCCGATGCCCGTCACCGGGGAGGGAACCGCAGCAGCAAGGTGACCCCAACGTGAGCGAACGCCCGAAACCCAATGCGCTGATCTGGCTGATCCTGTCCGTGGTCGTGATCGGCCTGGACCAGTGGACCAAGGCCTGGGTGCTGTCCAGCCTGCCCGAGTACACCGCCATTCCGGTGATCGAGGGGGTCTGGAACTGGTACCGCACTTACAACACCGGCGCGGCCTTCAGCTTCCTGAGCGATGCCGGTGGCTGGCAGCTGTGGTTCTTCAGCGCGCTGGCCTTCGGCATCAGCGGCCTGCTGGCGGTCTGGCTGTCGCGCACCGCGCGCGGCGACTGGCGGCAGGCGCTGCCGTTCTCGCTGGTGATCGGCGGGGCGCTGGGCAACGTAATCGACCGCCTCCAGCACGGCCACGTGATCGACTTCATCCAGTGGCACTGGCAGGACCATTACTGGCCGGCCTTCAATCTGGCCGACGCGGCGATCGTCGGCGGCGCCATCGGAATCGCCCTGTTCGGCTTCTTCCCGGCGAAGAAGAAGTAGGCCCTGCCGCAGCGGGCCCCGGGGCGATCCCGGGCGCCCGACGGGTCCCTGGCGGGCGCAAGCGCCGTGCGGGGGATGCTCCATCGCATCCGTTGCCGCGCCATTGCGGCCGGCTCCGGTAAACTTGCCCGCCTATGGACGTCATCCTCGCCAACCCCCGTGGCTTCTGCGCCGGCGTCGACCGCGCGATCGAGATCGTCAAGCGCGCGATCGAGACGCTCGGCGCCCCGATCTATGTCCGCCACGAGGTGGTGCACAACCGCTTCGTGGTCGACGACCTGAAGGCGCGCGGCGCGATCTTCGTCGAAGAACTGGACGAGGTGCCCGACGGCGCCACGGTGATCTTCAGCGCGCATGGCGTGTCCAAGGCCGTGCGCCAGGAAGCGGACCGGCGCGGGCTCAAGGTGTTCGACGCGACCTGTCCGCTGGTGACCAAGGTCCATTTCGAGGTCGCCCGGCATTGCCGTGCCGGCCGCGACGTGGTCCTGATCGGCCACGAAGGGCATCCGGAGGTCGAAGGCACGATGGGCCAGTGGAGCCGCGAAGGCGGCACCGGCAACATCTACCTGGTCGAGGACATCGAAGGCGTTGCGGCGCTCGAGGTCTCGCAACCCGGGAACTTCGCCTACACCACCCAGACCACGCTGTCGGTCGACGACACGCGCGGCATCATCGAAGCGCTGCGCGCGCGGTTCCCGGCGATGCAGGGGCCGAAGAACGACGACATCTGCTACGCCACCCAGAACCGGCAGGACGCCGTGCGCGAGCTGGCGCAGCGCTGCGACCTGGTGCTGGTGGTCGGCTCGCCGAACAGCTCCAATTCCAACCGGCTGTCCGAGCTGGCCCGTCGCGAGGGCGTGGAGTCCTACCTGATCGACGGCGCGCACGAGATCGACCCGGCCTGGGTGCAGGGCAAGCAGCACATCGGCCTGACCGCGGGCGCTTCCGCGCCGCAGGTGCTGGTCGACGGCGTGATCGCGCGGCTGCGCGAGCTCGGTGCCGGCAACGTCAGTGAACTGGATGGCGAGCCCGAGTCGATGGTGTTCGCGCTGCCCAAGGAACTGCGCCTGCGCCTGGTCGGCTGACCGGCGCGCCGCGCCGCGCCGACGGCGCTGGTCGCGGCCGGCTTCGCAGGAGCGGGATCGGGGCGACGACCCTGTTCCAGCGCGCCTTCCACGCAGCCACGGCGAGCGCCGTCCCCCTGGATCCCCGTCTGCGACGGCGCGCGCGAAGCGCGGGCGTCCGTTCCCGGAAGCCGCCGGCGCGCACGCCGGCCGACAGCGCATTACTGCATCTTGATGCCGAACTCGCGCATCCGCCGCAGCACTTCGAACAGAATCGCGCTGCGGGTGCCGCCGGCCTGGCGCGGGGTGGAGACGAAACCGGTCGCGCTGAACAGGATGCGCCCGTTGTCGATGCCATCGATCACCACCGACGGTGCCGGTGCGTCGAGGATGCCGGGGTGCTCGCGGAAGGCTTCCAGCACCAGGTCGCGGAACAGGTCGGCATCGGTGCCCAGCGGCATCGGCAGCTGCACCTTCACCAGGCCTTCGGCGTTGGCGTAGGTGCGGTTGCGCACGGTCTTGGTGATGAACTCGGAGTTCGGCACCAGGATCGTGGTGCGGTCGCCGGTCTGGATCTCGGTGGCGCGCACGTTGATCCGGCGGATGTCGCCCTCGGCATCGCCGACCACCACCCAGTCGCCGACCTTGACCGGCCGTTCGGCCAGCAGGATCAGGCCGGAAATGAAGTTCTGCACGATCGCCTGCAGGCCGAAGCCGATGCCCACCGACAGCGCGCTGGCGATCCAGGCGATGCGCTCCACGCCCACGCCGATCGCGGCCAGCGCCATCGCCACCGCGACCACCACGCCGGCGTAGCCGAACAGGGCGACCATCGAACCCTGCATGCCCGGCTCCAGCCGCGTGGTCGGCAGGTAGCGGTGGCCGAACCAGTGCTGCAGCAGGCGGAACACCACGATGGCGCCCGCGAACACCAGCACGGCGCGCACGATCACGCCCGGGCTGAGGACCAGTTCGCCGATGGTGATGCCGCCCAGCAGGCCGACCACGCGCTCGATCAGGCTGTCGCCGCTGGCGCCGTAGGCGGCCGCCAGCGCGATCAGCGCCAGCAGGATCATGAACACCCGGATCACGCCCGACAGCACCACCGCGGTCTGGTCGATGCGCGAGGAATCCAGGCCGAAGCGTGTATGCAGGCGGCGGCCGGCCGGTCCCTTCGAGGTCAGCACCGCGGTGATCAGGTCGTCGGCCGCGCGCATCAGCAGGTACAGCGCCGACAGCACCGTCACCGTCCACAGCAGCTGGCGGATCGCGAACGCGGCGAAGGCGATGAAGCCCGACAGCAGGGCCAGCGTGGTCAGGCCCGCGATGGTCCAGCCGATCGCCACGGCCACGTTGATCCACGGCGTGAAGTGCAGGTCCGGCGCGTCGACGCTGGTGCCGGCCACCTGCAGGCGGCGGATCCGGAACAGCGCCACCAGCACGATGCCCAGCGCCAGCACCGCACCGACGGTGGTGATCGCCACGGTCAACGACAGGCTGGCATTGATCAGGGCGGCGAAGCGCTCGCCGACCGCGAGCAGGGCCATCACCAGGGCGGCGGCCCACGGCAGCGGACGCAGCGCCTGGGCGGCGGCATCGGAGATCGCCGGCAGGCGCCAGGACGGCCGCTGCGCGGAGATCAGCACGCTGCCCAGGCTGGCCACGATGGCAGCCAGGATCGCGCCGCCGACCACGCTGCCGGCGAGCGCGTCGACCCGTGGCGGCGGTGCGGTGCCCAGCAGGTGGCGCAGCAGGGTGATGCTGCAGGCCGTCGCCAGGGTGGCGATGGCGACGCTGGCCAGCGCGGCGGCCGAGCGGCGCAGGCGCCCCGGCGGCAGCCAGCGGCCGGCCAGCGCCGGGACGCCGCGGCGGATCAGCAGCCAGGCCAGCAGCGCGATGGCCAGGGCGAATCCGACCAGCAGCGCCAGCCGGCCGGGTGCTGCCGAGGCGGTCTGTCCGGCCTTGCGCAGTTCCTGCCACATGCCGTCCAGGCGCTGACTGTCCTGGGGGGAGGTCCGTGCCAGGTCGCGCCAGAAGCCGGGCAGGTAGGGCGGCGTCCTGCGTTCCCACAGCGCGGCGCGGAAGCGGTCCTGGCGGATGCCGGAGACGCGTTCGAGCAGCTGGCCGCTTTCGACCTGCACAAGGCGCGCCTGGCGCAGTTCGGCGTCCAGCGCGTTGCGCTCGTCCTGCAGGCGGTCGCGCTCGCGGGTGACCTCGCGCGCTTCACCGCCGGCCTGGTCGGGGTCGGCGGCCAGTTCGGCCAGGCGCGCGTCCAGGCTCTCCAGCTGCGGCGTGCGTGCGGCGATCGCACGGCGGGCCTGCTCCTGGATCGTGCCGAGCCGGTCGCGTTCGGCGATCAGCGCCGCATCGTCTTCCGCCTTGTCCAGGGCCATGCCGGCGTCGGCCAGCTGCGCGCGCAGCTGTTCGGGTGTGGGCGTGGGGTCCTGCTCCTGCGACCAGGCCACCAGGGGCAGCAGCAACAGACAGGTAAGCAGCCAGGCAGGCAGGATCCGTCGCATGGAGAACAGGGTGGCCCAAGGTGGGCCGTACCTTAGCACCGGCGGTTTCAGGATCCCGTGGTGATCGCCGTCGATCGGCTGCCGCTGGGCGCGGCCGGGCCGGGGGACTTCGCGCGATGTCTGGCCACCAATGGTGACGTGCAGCCCTTTTGGCAGTGCTGCGCGCGGTATCGGCTCTCGTAGACTAGGCCGCTGCCCGACATCCCCCGCAGCCCCTCAAAGGTCACACCATCACATGAGCAAGCCCACCCTCGACTCCCTCGCCGCCGCCAAGGCCAAGCTTGAACAGGAGCTCCGCCAGCTCGAACAGCAGGAAACCGAACTGCGCCAGCAGCAGGCGACCGACGCCTTCGCCGATGTCATGAGCCTGCTGGGCCAGTACGGCGAACACTTCAACGCCCGCCAGAAGGCAGAGATCGTGACCGCGGTCGGCGCGGGCAGCCCGGCACGGGTCAAGGCGCCGGCGACCGCTGCCAAGCGGGAGGTCGCCCCCAAGTACTGGCTGCCGCACAACGGCGAAACCTGGACCGGCCGTGGCCGTACCCCGCGCGCCTTCGTCGCGTGGGAAGGCACGGCCGCCTACCGCGACTGGAAGGCGGGGCATCCCGACGAGAAGTTCCCGAAGTATCCGGGATGAAGAAGGGCCCCGTTCGGGGCCTTTCTGTTTTCAGGGACGTGCGGGTTTGCCGATGACGTCGGGCGAAGCGAGGTGCCTCGAGCCGGTGCGGAGACTTTGTGAACCCGAAGCGGACCGGGTCCAGGGCGATGGCGAGGCGCATCGCATCCGGTGTGTCAGGCTGCCGTTCGTCGAGGTCGGGGATGACGCGTGCCAACTCCGGCTCAGACTCCCCGGGTGCAGGGCTTTTCCCTGTCTGCCGTGGATCGGCGAGCGCGTTCGCCAACGCCGCAGGCCGGCTGCCTGTTTGCCAGGTGCTTGCGGGGCTGCAGGGACGTTCCTGCGCAGTCGGCCGGCTCCGGCAGGGGCAGCGGCTCTGCAGCCGCTGCCCCGCGCTCGGGGGAGTTGGCCTGAGGCGCGGCAACGGCTAGAATCTGCGGCCCGGTCCGTTCGCGGCCGGGTCTGCCGGAATAGCTCAGTTGGTAGAGCGGCGCATTCGTAATGCGTAGGTCGTAGGTTCGATTCCTATTTCCGGCACCAGTTGAAACGCAAAGGCCCCGCTTCGGCGGGGCCTTTGTCGTCTGGACGATCCGTTCCCTGCGCGCGGGGCGGGTGGCGTCAGTCGTGCAGGCCCGGGACGTGGTCGCGCATGTCGGCGGCGAAGCGCTCGGGGGGCATCGGGCGGCCGAGCAGGTAGCCCTGCAGGAAGTCGCAGCCCAGCTGGCTGAGGTGGCGCTGCTGGCTGGCGGTCTCCACGCCTTCGGCCACGACCTTCAGGTTCAGGGTCTGGCCCAGGGCGATGATCGAGGAGACGATCGCGGCGTCGTCGCTGTCCACGTCCAGGTCGCGGACGAATTCGCGGTCGATCTTCAGTTCGGCCGCGGGCAGGCGCTTGAGGTAGAGCAGGCTGGAGTAGCCCGTGCCGAAGTCGTCGATCGAGATGCGCACGCCCAGCGCCGACAACGCATCCAGGATCACCAGGCTGGCCTCGATGTCGCGCATGGCGATGTTCTCGGTGATCTCCAGGGTCAGCTTCGCGGGCGGGATCGCATGGCGTTCCAGCGCGTCGGAGACGCTGGCCAGCAGCGTCGGCGCATTGAACTGCGCCGGCGACAGGTTCACCGCCATGCTCCAGTCGCCATGGCCGGCATCGTGCCAGCGGCGCAGCTGCGCGCAGGCTTCGTCGACCACCCAGTCGCCGATCGCGACGATCAGGCCGCTGCGTTCGGCCAGACCGATGAAGGCATCCGGCGCCAGCATGCCCAGCTCCGGGTGCTGCCAGCGCAGCAGCGCTTCGGCGCCGATCACCGGATAGTCCGGCGCGACGAACTTGGGCTGGTAGTGCAGCACCAGCTGCCGCCGGTCCAGCGCGTGGCGCAGGTCGTTGAGCAGGGTCAGCTGCTGGTGCGCGGCGGTGTTCATCGATGGTGCGAAGAACGCGTACCCGTTCCGGCCAGCGTCCTTGGCGTGGTACATGGCCGCGTCGGCATGCGCCATCAGCTCGCGTTCGGTGCTGCCGTCGGCCGGGTGCAGGGCGATGCCCACGCTGGCGGTGACGTGCAGTTCCAGGCCCTCGACCAGGTAGGGGCGCGCGATCTCGCTGATGATCGCTTCGGCCAGGACGGCCGCGTCGGAGGGCTCGTCCATCTGCGCCAGCAGCACGAATTCGTCGCCGCCCAGGCGGGCCAGCGTGTCCTCGGCCCGGATCCGGCTGCGCACGCGTGCGCCGACCTCGACCAGCAGGGCATCGCCGGTCTGGTGGCCATAGGCGTCGTTGACCGCCTTGAAGCCGTCCAGGTCCATGAACATGACCGCGAACGGCTGCGGCGAGCGCTGCGAGGACACGATGGCGTGCTCGATCCGGTTCTGCAGCAGCATCCGGTTCGGCAGCCGGGTCAGCGGGTCGTGCAGCGCCGCCTGCACCAGTTCGCGGTTGGCCTGCGACAGCGAGTCGGCCAGGTGCGCGGTGCGCAGCTGCATCTGCCGGTCCAGCACCGACACCACCAGGGTGATGCCGATGATCGCCACGGTCACCACGATCACCAGCAGCGCCAGCCAGTCGGTGGGCAGGCCGTCGCCGTTGACGGCGCCGCACAGGCTGTCGGGCGCGAACCGCGCGGCGGCCATGCCGGTGTAATGCATGCCGACGATCGCCAGCCCCATCACCACCGCCGCGGCGATGCGGCCGGGGTACAGCCAGCGGCCTGCGCTGCGCAGGCGGAAGGCGATCCACAGGGCGGCGGCCGATGCCGCCACGGCGATCAGGATCGAGGCGGCGAAGCGGAGCGGTTCGTAGTCGATGCCCGGCTGCATGCGCAGCGCGGCCATGCCCATGTAGTGCATCAGCGCGATGCCGCCGCCCATCAGCACCGCGCCGGCCAGCCACCGCCGCCACGGCATGCGCGCGCGCGACACCAGCCACAGCGCGAACGCCGAGGCGCCGACCGCGACCAGCATCGAGTACAGGGTGATCGCCAGGTCGTAGCCCAGCGGGATCGGCAGATTGAAGGCGAGCATGCCGACGAAATGCATCGACCAGATGCCCAGGCCCATCGCGCAGGCGCCGCCTGCCAGCCACCAGCGCCCCGCGATGCGACCGGCGGCGGCGACGTGGCCGGCCATGTGCAGCGCGGTGTAGGACGCCAGGATCGCGATCAGCAGCGAACACAGGACGAGCAGGGTGTTGTAGCTACCAGACATCGGGATGCGCGACCAGCAGGAGGCCGTGGGAGATCGGCGGGCGGCGCGGATTCTGAAGCCGATCCCGTGCCCGAGGCTGACCGGATTCAGGGGGCGGCATGCTTCGTGACCGCACATCCGCCGCGTCGCACTGCTGTTGCCGGTGCCGCGGCGGGCGTCCGTCTCGGGCCCTGCGACGGGCTTCGGTATCCTGAGCGCCTGTCCCGAAGGAACCCACGATGGCCAAGCCCGCCAAGGCGAAGACCGCCTACGTCTGCAGCGAATGCGGCGCCGACTACAGCAAATGGCAGGGCCAGTGCAGCGCCTGCCGGGCCTGGGACACGCTGTCGGAGATCGTGATCGAGCCGGCGTCCGCTGGCGCCTCGGCCGGGCCGGCGCTGTCGCGGCGCAGCGGCTGGGCCGGCAAGGTCGATCCGCCGAAGATCACCGCGCTCAAGGACGTGCAGCAGACCGAACACCTGCGGGTCAGCACCGGCATCGGCGAGTTCGACCGGGTGCTGGGCGGCGGCCTGGTGGAAGGCGCGGTGGTGCTGATCGGCGGCGACCCGGGCATCGGCAAGTCGACGCTGCTGCTGCAGGCGGTGGCGAAGATGGCCGCCGAGCTGCCGGTGCTGTACGTCACCGGCGAGGAGTCGCTGGCCCAGGTGGCCGGGCGCGCGGTGCGGCTGGACCTGCCGCTGGAGGGCGTCAACGCGCTGGCCGAAACCGGGATCGAGACCATCCTCCAGCACGCCAGCGTGGCCCGGCCGAAGCTGATGGTGGCCGACTCGGTGCAGACGCTGTGGACCGAATCGCTGACCGCCGCGCCCGGCTCGGTCAGCCAGGTGCGCGAGAGCGCGGCGCGGCTGGTGCGCTACGCCAAGGAGACCGGCACCGCCGTGTTCCTGGTCGGCCACGTGACCAAGGAAGGCGGCATCGCCGGCCCGCGCGTGCTCGAGCACATGGTCGACGCGGTGCTGTATTTCGAAGGTGAGAGCGGCAGCCGCTTCCGCCTGCTGCGCGCGTTCAAGAACCGCTTCGGTGCGGTCAACGAGCTGGGCGTGTTCGCGATGGGCGACAAGGGCCTGAAGGAGGTCTCCAATCCGTCCGCGATCTTCCTGTCCGGCGGCAGCACCTCGCAGCCGGGCAGCTGCGTGATGGTCACCCGCGAGGGCACGCGGCCGCTGCTGGTCGAGGTGCAGGCGCTGGTCGACGCCTCGCCGCTGTCCAACCCGCGCCGGGTCGCGGTCGGCCTGGAGGGCAACCGCCTGGCGATGCTGCTGGCGGTGCTGCACCGGCATGGCGGGGTGATGGTCGGCGACCAGGACGTGTTCGTGAACGTGGTCGGCGGTATCCGCGTGCAGGAAACCGCGGTCGACCTGCCGGTGCTGCTGGCGGTGCTGTCCTCGCTGCGCGACCGGCCGCTGGCGGAGAAGACGATCGCCTTCGGCGAGGTCGGCCTGTCCGGCGAGATCCGCCCGGTGCCCAATGGCGAAGACCGGCTGCGCGAGGCGGCCACGCATGGCTTCAAGCGCGCGATCGTACCGCGCGCGAATGCACCGAAGACCGGCGCGGTGAAGGGGATGGAAGTGATCGCGGTCGAGCGGCTCTCGCAGGCGATCGAAGCCGCCTGAGGGCGGCGGCGGGCTCAGTCGCGCAGCAGGGGGCGGTCTTCGCCGTCGCGCCGCAGCGCGGTGCGGCGCCCCGTGTCCCGCTCGGGCGCGGACAGCAGCTGCGCGCTGTCGGTCTGTTCGCTGGCCAGCAGCAACAGGCGGCCGTCGCGCCGGGTCGCGATCCGTGCCTGCGGGGCGCCGTCGTGGGCGACCACGGCCGCCGCCAGCGCGCTTGCGCCCCGTGCGGTCAGGACCAGGCCGTCCTCGTCCTGGACCAGGCCGCCGCCATCGAGCAGCGCCTGGATCTCGTCCGGCGCCAGGCCGAAGCGCAGATGGCCGTCGGCGCCGGCATCCATGGTGAGCTGGCGTGGCGCATCGGTGCCGGGCTGCTCCCGCTCGCCCGGATCGGCCTGTCCGATCGCGGTCGAAGCCTCCAGCTGCTGGGTCGACCGCGCGTCGCGCCCGATGCCGGAGGGGCCGAGCGCGGCCAGGTCGGCACTGGGCTCGAAACGCTCGCGCCCGGCCAGGAAATCGCCGTCGGCGACATCCAGCGTCGACGTCACCAGCCCACCGACATCGACCTGCGCGCCGCGTCCGAACAGCACGCCGGCGCCGTTGACCAGGTAGACGTGGCCGTTGGCGCTCAGGCTTCCGAGAATGCGCGAGGCGTCGCCACCGACGATCCGGTTCAGCGCGACCGAGGACGATGAGGGTTGCTGGAAGCGCACGGTCGCATCGCTGCCGATGTCGAAACGCTGCCATTCGAGGATCGCGCGCCTGGAGCCCTGGGTGACCGTCATCGTGCGTCCCTCGCTGGCGACGCTGGCGGTGCCGGCGAGCACGCGGCCGCCTTCCGGCAGCGCGACCGGATCCAGCGCCAGCGCCACTGCCGGCGACAGGGCGATCAGGCCCAGCAGGCGCAGGCCGGTGCGGGCGTGCGCGGGCTGCGGGAGCGGACGTCGCTGGAGGTGCGGCATGCGGAAATCCCGATCGATGGAGAGGCGGCGTGGCATGCCCGGGCCGATGTGCCGGTCTGGCGCCATCGCAGGCGGGCGGAGCAGGGGATCGTACCTTGGACGCGTCCCGGCTGCTCCGCGCAGCGCCGGCGCTAGAACCGCTGGCGCAGGTTGAACCACAGCTGCGCCCTGCGCCGGCTGCCGTCCTGGTTGGTGTCGTCCAGGCCGTCGGAACGCGAACCGACCGGCACCGCCAGGCTGAGACTGGCGCTGAACCTGCGCGGATGCGTCCAGGAAAGGCCGAGGCCCGCCGCCGACAGCGCGTAGCGGTTGCTGGTCGTGCTGCTGATGTTCCAGCCGTCCCAGGGTTCCTGGTGCTGGCGGATCGTGCCGTGGTCGACGAACGCGAAGCCGTCCAGTTCGCCGAAGCGGGTCCAGGGCAGCAGTCCGTGCAGTTCCAGCTGCAGCACCGCGCCGCTGTCGCCGCTGGCCTCGTTGACCGGATAGCCGCGGACGCCGAACGGGCCGCCGAGGGTGAACTGCTGCGAGGAATCCAGGTTTCCGCCCGCCCACTGGCCGGTGAGGCGGCCGCGCAGATACCAGGCCGGGGCCAGCCAGCGTTCGTGGCGCAGTTCGAGGTTGGCCAGGCTGAAGCCGCCCTGCACGTCGGCGTTGGCGGCGTCGTGGATCTGGTCCTCGGGCAGGCCGAGCCGCGCATGGCCCCGGGTCAGGTCCAGGATCCAGACCGACCAGCCACCGCCGCGCCAGCTGTCGCTGGCATCGCCGTAGAGGCTGACGGTGAGGTCGTCGACATGGCGGCGGCGGATCGCCAGGCCCAGGCTGTCGTCGTCCTGGCGGCGCCTGGCCCAGGCCAGCTCCATTTCCAGGTTGAAGCTGTCGCCGCGCGCGACCGGGTAGGACACGCCGGCCTTGTGCATCCGCGAGGTGCCGATCGCGTCGAGCAGCGCGAACTCCTTGCCGAGCCGGTAGCGCAGCGTGGTGTAGCCGAGATTGCCGCGCAGCCCGCTGCTGCCCAGCGGCAGGCTGTAGCTGGCGCCACGGTAGTCCAGCTCCTCGCCACGCATGCCGGTGACGCCGAACTGGTCGCCGTAGCCGCTGGGGTTGTTCAGGTTGAGGCGTGCGATGGCCTGGCCGCGGCCGGTGTAGCGGCTGCCGTCGTTGCCCAGCGACACGCTGCCGCTGACCAGCGGGAGGTCCTCCACGGTCAGGACCAGGTCGCTGCTGCCGGGCGTGGCACCGGCCTGGAGCACGCCATCGACGCTGACCCCGGGCAGGTCGTTGGCCAGCAGCATGCCGCGCTCCAGCCGTGCCAGCGCGTACGGTGCGCCCGGCTGCACGCCGCGGCGCACGATGCCCGCGATGAACCCGCCGCGCGCCCGGCCATCGGCATGCACGCGCAGCTCGCCGAAACGGCCTTCGACGATGCGCACGCGCAGCACGCCATCGGTGATGTCCTGCTCGGGGATCTGCACGCGGGCGAACCAGCCCAGCGCGCGGTAGTGCGCGACCAGGGTCTGCAGCGCCGCGTCCAGGTCGGAAAAGACCAGCGGGCGGCCGCGGTAACCGTCGAGCAGGCGTTCGAGCGCGTCGGTGGGCACCAGGCTGGCGCCCTCGACCACGAACCGGTCGACGCTGAATGCGATGCGCTCGGCGGCAGCCTCGGCGTCGGCATCCGGCGTTCCCGGGGGCGGGGCCGGTGCGGGGCGTGACACCGCCTGTTCGGCCTGGCGCTGCAACTGGCCGGCATCGGGCGGCACGCCCTGCGCCAGCGCCTGGACCGGCGCCCATGCGAGCAGCATGCACGCGAGCGGCACGCCGAGGCGCGGCCCGCACGGCAGGTCGCCCGGCGTGCGGGCGCTTGCCTGGGTGCCGGCGGCGGGGTGCTTCGGCCGAGCTGTCATGGGGGAGATCAGGGTCCGGTACCGCCGTGGCCGCGCGTCGCAGGCGCGGCCGTCGGCCGGATGGCCGCAGGCAAGGCGCCGATTGTTTCCCGTGCCGGCGTGCGCGGGCAAGCCACGGGCCGGAAACGACGCAGGCCACGGCATCGCGCCGTGGCCTGCGTCACGCTTGGTTCCCGGGTGCGGCGGGTCAGAAGTCGGCGCGGATGCCCAGCGAGATGCGGCGGCCGGACAGTTCGTACATGGTCGGGAAGGACGGATCCATGGTGTAGCCGCTGGTCGCCTCGTCGGTCATGTTGATGCCCTTGAGGCTGATCTTGACGTTGTCGGTCAGGCGGTAGCCGATCGAGATGTCTATCTGGCCGTAGGCGTCGCGGTAGATCGGATACATGTTGTAGCCGATCGATTCGACGTATTCGCCCTTGTGGTTGTACGAGATGCGTGCGTCGAAGCGCCGGTTCTCGTAGTAGGCGGTCAGGTTCCAGGTCTTGTCGGCCAGGCCCGGCATCGGGGTCTTGATGCCCAGGTCCGATTCGCCGGCGAGCGAGCTGTCCAGCATCGTGTAGTTGGCGTTGATGCCGAAGCCGTCCAGTGCGCTGTGCAGCATGCCCAGCGGCAGCTGCGCGACCAGCTCGACGCCATCGACCTCGTACGAACCGTCGGCATTCACCGGCTGGTAGACGTCGAAGTCGTAGATGCCGTTGAGCGTGCCGTTGGCGTTGTACACCGGCACGTCGGCGACGGTGCCGGTCAGCGCGTTGATCACCACGCCATCGATCTTCTTGCGGAAGTACGAGGCCGCCAGCAGGCCACCGTTCTCCAGGTACTTCTCCAGGCCCACTTCCCACTGTTTGGCGTAGGTCGGCTTCAGCTCAGGGTTGCCGTCGGTGAAGCGGAACGAGCTCCAGCTGGCGGTGCGCTTGTAGGCGATGTCGGTCATCGCCGGGCGCATCAGGGTCTCCGACGCCGCGGCGCGCAGCAGCAGGCCGCTGGCCAGTTCGGCGGTCATGTTGAAGCTCGGCAGCACGTCGCTGTAGCTGCCGTCCTTGGACACCGGCGCGTCGGTGTAGCCGGTGGTGCCGTCCGGGTTCTGCACCGGGTGGTAGCCGAACGAATCGACCGAGGTGTCCACGTAGCGGGCGCCGGCGTTGATGTTGACCGGCACGCTGCCGATGTCGAAGAACAGGTTGCCCATCGCGTACAGGCTGGTGACCTTCTCGTCGACGCGGTAGTACTGGCTGTCGTCGAACGGAGTGAAGAAGCCGTCGTAGCGGAACGTGTCGCGCGCGTAGTCGTTGGAGATCATCTTCCAGTCGAGATCGCGCGCGCTGTAGGCGCCGCCCGGCACGATGTCGCCGATGGGACGCAGCTGGCTGTCGGCCAGGGTGCGGGTGTTGACCCAGGAATTGTTGCCGGCCGCGGGGCCGCCGATCTTCAGTTCGCCGTACTGGCGTTCCTTGGACTTGTCGGTATGGCGCGCGCCGAACTGCACGTCGCGCAGTGCCGGCAGGAAGGCCAGGTCGAGGGTCCTGCGGAAGTCGAGCTGGGCGGCGTACTTGTCGTCGGTGATCTTCTCCAGCGTGGTCTCGTAGGCCTCGAACAGGTAGCTCTGCGGCGAGTCGTACATGTCGAACCCACCCGCCGAGCTGGGGATGGTCTCGCCGCTGCGGCCGGTCCAGCGGGTGCGCGACGGCGCATAGGCCACGTGCTTGAGATTGGCGTAGTCCAGCGACTTCTCGGCGCCGGAGTAGCCGAGCAGGGCATCGATCTCCCAGCTGTCGCCCTTCCAGTCCAGGGTCGCGCTGTACTGGCTGTAGTCGGTCTTGTTGATGCGCTCCTTGCTCAGGAACTCATGCTGGGTGGCGGTGTAGGACACGTCGCGCAGCACCAGGATGCCGTGCTCGGCCAGGGTGGTGGCGTCGTATTCGTGGATGGTGTCCAGGGTGCTGCGGCTGGAGGCCGAGTAGGCGGCCGCGTCGTATTCGTCCTCGGTGGTGTCGTAGCCGCCGAACATCGCATCGAAGGTCAGGCTGAAGTTGCTGCTGGGCTTGAACTGCAGCGAGGCGGTCGCGCCCCACTTGTCCTGCTCGTTCAGGAACACGCGGTCGCCGACCTTGTCCTGGAACACGATCAGGTTGGATTCGGCGGTGTTGGCGCGGTTGCCGATCTGGCGGCCGGTGTCGCGCTCGATGACGGCCTCGGCCTGCGATCCACGCACGCCGGAGGCGCCGAGGAAGCGCGACATCGGGCGGAAGTTGATGCCGGAGGTGGCGTCGGTGCGGTTGGTGCGCTTGGCCTGCGAGAACGAGACCAGGGCGCCCCAGTCGCCCCAGGTGTCGGCGGCCAGGAACGAGAACTTCGGGTCGACCTCCTCGGAGATCGAGTTGTGCGCGCCCTCGATCGTGCCGACCAGCTTGCGCTCGCTGTAGTCGAACGGACGCGCGGTGGAGATCTGCACCGAGCCGGCGATGCCGCCTTCCTCGTCGGCCGCGGTCGGCGATTTCTGCACCGTGACCTGCTGGATGATCTCCGAGGCGAAGATGTCGAACTCCACGTCGCGCCCGCCGCTGCCCGAGGCCGTGGCCAGGTTGTTGATCGACACGTGGGTGTAGTCGGACGGCAGGCCGCGCACGTTGACCTTGGTGCCCAGGCCCTTGTTGCGTTCGATGGTCACGCCGGGCATGCGCTGCAGCGCTTCGGACAGGTTCTGCTCGGGGAAGTCGGCCACGTCGGTGGCCACGATCGAATCGGAGAAGCCCACGTTCTCGCGCTTCAGGTCCACCGCCTGCTCCAGGCTGCGGCTGTAGCTGCCGACCACCGTGATCGAATCCAGCTGCTGGACGGTCTCGCCGGTCGCGCCGCTCTGCGCGGCGGCCTGCAGCGGCAGCGCGACCAGGCCACCGACCAGCAGGTGGTGGATGACGCGCGCCAGCGGACGGCGCTGCGGCGTGGTGGTGCGTGTGTGGGTGGAACGGTACATGCGACTTCCCCGGGGTACTGATTGATGGGTGGTGGTTGGCGGGAAGCGGCCGCATCTGCTGCAGCCGCTTCGGAGCCCTCAAAAGGCCGCGCCCGAGGCTAGAGACGAAGTGTTGTGGTTTCGTTTCGGAACCGTGTCGGTGGCAAGGCAGTGCGGTGCTCGCCGGCATGCGGCGCCGCCTTCGCCGCCATCTGTCTGGCGTGCGCTGCGGATCGGCCGCATGGCCGGCGACGTGGGTGCGCTTTAAGCTCTGCCACCTGGAGCTGATGGAGGAGGGCGGTGATGGAAACAGGTGATCGGGGCGCGGCGGCCGCGGCGGTCTATCCGGGCCTGCGTGGCCGGCGTGTGTTCGTCACCGGCGGCGCCACCGGGATCGGCGAGGCCGTGGTGACGGCCTTCGCGTCGCAGGGCGCACAGGTGGCGTTCGTCGATCTCGATGCCGCCTCGGCCACGCTGCTGTGCGGTCGCATCGAAGCCGGCGGCGCGGCCGCGCCCTGGTGGTCGGCCTGCGATGTCACCGATGTGGCCGCACTGCAGGCGGCCATCGACCGCGCGGTCGCGGCGGTCGGCGATTTCGACATCCTGGTCAACAACGTCGGCAACGACGACCGGCATGCGCTCGAAAGCGTCACCCCCGCCTACTGGGACGGCTGCGTCGCGGTGAACCAGCGGGCGGCCTTCTTCGCGATCCAGTCGGTGGTGCCGGGCATGCGCCGGCGCGGTGGCGGCGCGATCGTCAACCTCGGCTCCACCGGCTGGAAGAAGCGCAATGCCGGCTATCCGGTCTACGCCGCGGCCAAGGCGTCGATGGAAGGGCTGACCCGCGGCCTGGCGCGTTCGCTCGGCGCCGACCGCATCCGCATCAACACGGTGACCCCGGGCTGGGTGATGACCGGGCGCCAGGTGCGGTTGTGGCTGGACGAAGCCGGCGAGCGCGAACTGGAGCGCAGCCAGTGCCTGCCGCTGCGGATCGCGCCGGAGGATGTCGCGGCGATGGTGCTGTTCCTGGCCTCGGATGCGGCGCGTGCCTGCACCGCGCAGGATTTCGTGGTCGATGCCGGCAGCAGCTGAGTCCCGCCGTGGCGCGGCGGATCAGCTGCGCAGCAGGACCAGTTCGATCACGAACTTGCTGCCGAAGAAGGCCAGCAGCAGCAGCATCATCGCGGTCAGGGTCCAGTGCACCGCGCGGATGCCGCGCCAGCCGTAGCGCCAGCGGCCCAGCAGCAGCCCGCCGAAGACCAGCCACGACAGCAGGCTCAGCACGGTCTTGTGGACCAGGTGCTGCGAGAAGAAATCCTCGACGAACAATGCGCCGGTCAGCAGGGTCAGGCTCAGCAGGCCGAAGCCGGCGGCGATCGTGCGGAACAGCAGCGTCTCCAGCGCGGTCAGCGGCGGCAGCGCGCGCAGCCAGGCGTGGAATTCGCGCCGGCGCAGGGCGCGGTCCTGCAGCCACAGCATCACCGCCAGCAGCGCGGCGATGGCCAGCGTCGCGTAGGCCAGCAGCGCCAGCCAGGCGTGCAGCTGCAGGCGCCAGTCCAGCGCGGGCGAAGGCGCATGCCCGTGTCCGTGGTAGCCGGCCAGCAGGGCGGACGCCAGCGGGAAGGCCACCACGCCCAGGGCCGCCATGCGGCCGCGCGCGCCGACCAGCGCGGTCAATGCGGCCATGCCCAGGCTGACCAGGGACAGGGCCGAGAAGAAATGCATGTCGGGGCCGCCGGCGGTGCGCCAGGCCACCTCCAGGTGGTAGGCGCCGTGCAGCACGATCGCCGGCACCGCCGCCCAGAGCCAGCCGTGGCCCCGCTCCAGCCGGTCGTAGGCGACCGCCTGGACCAGCAGCAGGGTGGCGACCAGGTAGGCAACGACAGCGATGAGAACGATTGTCATCGAGGGAGTTTCGCACATGGGGTCGAGCGTTGGCACGCGCAGGCATCGCCGGCCGCCGCTCCGGCGCTCGCGCAATACCGGTCGGGCGCGGGCACGCGGTCGCGGTGGGTGGCCGGGCTATAATCGGCGGCCGTTTACCCCCGTTCCGGTTGCCCGCATGTTCGAATCCCTGACCCAGCGCCTGTCCGGCACGATGGAACGTCTGCGCGGCCGTGGCCGCCTGACCGAGTCCAACATCAGCGAGGCGACCCGCGAGGTGCGCATCGCGCTGCTCGAGGCCGACGTCGCCCTGCCGGTCGTGCAGGCCCTGATCCAGAAGATCAAGGTGCGCGCGGTCGGCCAGGAAGTGCTGAAGTCGCTGACCCCGGGCCAGGCGCTGATCAAGGTCGTGCGCGACGAGCTGACCGCGGTCATGGGCTCGAGCGCCAGCGACCTGAACCTCAACGTGCCGGCCCCGGCCATCGTGCTGATGGCCGGCCTGCAGGGCGCGGGCAAGACCACCACGGTCGGCAAGCTCGCCAAGCACCTGAAGGAAAAGCGCAAGAAGAAGGTGATGGTGGTCAGCGCCGACGTCTACCGTCCGGCCGCGATCGAACAGCTCAGGACCCTGGCCGAGCAGGTCGGCGTGCTGTTCTTCCCGTCCGAGGCGTCGCAGAAGCCGGTCGACATCGTCAAGGCCGCCATCGCCGATGCGAGGAAGTCCTTCGTCGACGTGCTGCTGGTCGATACCGCCGGCCGCCTCGCCATCGACGAAGCGATGATGGCCGAGATCAAGGCCCTGCACGCCGCGGTCAGCCCGACCGAGACGCTGTTCGTGGTCGACGCGATGACCGGCCAGGACGCGGCCACCACCGCCAAGGCCTTCTCCGAAGCGCTGCCGCTGACCGGCGTGGTCCTGACCAAGACCGATGGCGACGCCCGCGGCGGCGCCGCGCTGTCGGTGCGCTACATCACCGGCAAGCCGATCAAGTTCATCGGCGTGGGCGAAAAGCCCGACGGCTTGGACGTGTTCCACCCCGACCGCGTCGCCGCGCGCATCCTCGACATGGGCGACGTGCTGTCGCTGGTCGAGCAGGTCGAGCAGAACGTCGACCAGGAAAAGGCCGCCAAGCTGGCCGCCAAGGTCGCCAAGGGCAAGAAGTTCGACCTCAACGACATGCGCGACCAGCTCGAGCAGATGCAGAACATGGGCGGCATCTCCGGCCTGATCGACAAGCTGCCCGGCCTGGGCCAGGTGCCCGAGCACCTCAAGCAGCAGGTCTCGCAGAGCAGGGAAGTGCCGCGGATGATGGCGATCATCGGCTCGATGACGCCCAAGGAGCGCCGCAACCCGGACCTGCTCAACGGTTCGCGCCGCGCCCGCATCGCGCGCGGTTCCGGCACCACGCCTGCCGACGTCAACAAGCTCATCAAGCAGTACCAGCAGATGGAAAAGATGATGAGCAAGATGGGCCGCGGCGGCATGAAGGGCATGATGCGCGGCCTGCAGGGCATGATGGGCGGCATGGGCCGCATGCCGTTCCGCTGATCGCCCCGGTGCGTATGCTGGTGCCCGCTTCATCGCACGGGTCCCGGCACGCATGAGCAGTGTTTCCGTTTCCGACCGCGTCGCCGGCTTCTGCCGGCGTTTCGGCGTGGACGTTCCCATCCTGCTGGCGCCGATGGCCGGCGCCTGCCCGGTCGCGCTGTCGGTGGCCGTGGCGCAGGCCGGCGGCATGGGCGCGATGGGCGCGGTGCTGTCGCAGCCTCACGAGATCGGCGAGTGGGTCGCCGCATTCCGCGCGGGTTCGTCGGGTCCGGCCCAGGTCAACCTGTGGGTGCCCGATCCGCCGCCGCTGCGCGACGCCGGGGGCGAAGCGCAGACGCGCGCCTTCCTCGAACGCTGGGGCCCTGCGGTGCCGGCCGGGGCTGCCGATGCGGGGCCGGCGCCGTTCGACGCGCAGTTCGATGCCGTGCTGGCCGCACGCCCGGCGGTGGCCTCCACGATCATGGGCGTGTTCGCGCCCGAGCAGGTGCGCCGGCTGAAGGATGCCGGCATCGCCTGGTTCGCCTGTGCGACCACGCTCGACGAGGCCCTGCAGGCGCAGGCGGCCGGTGCCGACGCGGTGGTCGCCCAGGGCGCCGAGGCCGGCGGACATCGCGGCGCTTTCGATGCGGCGGCGGCCGAGCGCCAGCTGGTCGGCCTGTTCGCATTGGTGCCGCGTCTTGCCGATCGCCTCGACGTGCCGGTGATCGCTTCCGGCGGCATCGGCGACGGTCGTGGCGTGGCCGCCGCGCTGCTGCTGGGAGCCAGCGCGGTGCAGGTCGGCACCGCGTTCCTGCGCACGCCCGAATGCGGGTTGCCTGCGCCGTGGGCGGAGGCGCTTGCCGCTGCCGAGCCCGAGGATGCCTGGCCGACCCGCGCCTTCAGCGGGCGGCTTGGCCGCGCGCTGGCGACCGCCTATGTGCGCGACAGCGCCTCCGGCAACGCACCCGCGCCGCGGCCGTATCCGGTGCAGCGCGGCCTGACCGCGCCGATGCGCCGGCAGGCGCTGGTCGATGCGCGGCTGGATGGCATGCAGGCTTGGGCAGGCCAGTCGGCGTGGATGGCCCGCGACCGGCCCGCGGCCGGGATCGTCGCCGCGCTGTGGGCGCAGGCGCGGGAGCTGGTGTGATCCATCTGAGCCTCAACGGCGTGCCGGCCGACGCCGGGGTACCGGCATCGGCCCTGGTGAACTACGGTCATTTCACCTCGCTGCAGGTGCGTGGCGGCGCGGTGCAGGGCCTGCACCTGCATCTGCGGCGCTTGGAAGAAGCTACGCGCGCGCTGTTCGGCACGGCGCTCGATCCGGAGGCGGTGCGTGGCTGGATGCGCGCGGCGCTGGCGGCCGCAGGCGTCGGCGATGCCTCGTTGCGGGTGACGGTCTTCTCGCAGCGCTTCGACTTCCGCCGGCCGCTGCTGCCGGTGCCGACCGACGTGCTGGTGGCGGTGTCCGCGCCGGCCAGGCCGCCGGCCCAGCCTTGGCGGGTGCGCGGCGTGGTCTACGAGCGCGATCTGCCGGAGATCAAGCATGTCGGCACGTTCGGCGCGTTCGCGCAGCGCCGGCAGGCGCTGGATGCCGGATTCGACGATGCCTTGTTCGTCACTCGCGACGGCCTGGTCAGCGAGGGCACGACCTGGAACCTGGCGCTGCTGGTCGGCGCAACCGTGGTCTGGCCGCAGGCGCCACGGCTGCATGGCGTCACCGCGCAGCTGCTGCGGGGCGAGCTGGGGCCGGACGAGGCGAGGGCGGTGACGGTGTCCGAGCTGGACGGGGTGCAGGGGGCGATCGCCTGCAATGCGACCGGGATCTGGCCGCTGGGCGGCATCGACGGGCGCGAGCTTCCTGGTTCCGGGGCGTTCTGCCGGCGCGCGCGCCAGGCACTGGCGGCAGTCCCGTCCGAGCCGCTCTGAGGCCCGTCCCGCGGTGCCGGCCTGCCTGGACTTGGAACCGGCCGCCGCCGCCGCTATAATCGCCGGCTTACCGCGCCATCCTGGCGACTGGGCAATACCGAGAAAACCACCATGGTCAAGATCCGTCTTACCCGCGGCGGCGCCAAGAAGCGTCCGTTCTACCACATCATCGTCACCGACGTGCGCAGCGCGCGCGACGGCCGCAACATCGAGCGCGTGGGTTACTACAACCCGGTCGCCCAGGGCGCCGAGCAGCGCATCGTGCTGGACATCGCGCGCGTCGACCATTGGGTCGGCCACGGCGCCCAGCTGACCGACAAGGTCCGCAACCTGTACCGCGAAGCGACCAAGACCCAGGCCGCAGCGGCCTGAGTCGACGGGCCGCCGCGACAGCGGCGGCCGTCTTCGTCATGAACGACACCGGGCGCCCCGATCCACCGCAGAAACGCATTCTGCTGGGCCGATTGATGGGCGCCTTCGGTGTGCGTGGCGAAGTGAAGCTCGAGTCCTGGAGCGAGCCGCGCTCCGGCATCTTCCGCTACCCGCACTGGATCCTGCGCACGCCCTCCGGCGTCGAGCGGGAACTGCAGGGCGCGCGGGGACGCGATACCGGCAAGCACATCATCGCGACGATCCCCGGGATCGACGATCGCGATGCGGCCGAGCTGGCCCGCGGCACCGAGATCTACGTGCCGCGCGAGGCATTGCCGCCGCCGGCCGCCGGCGAATACTACTGGGTCGACCTGGAAGGCCTGCGCGTGCAGACCGTCGAAGGCGTCGATCTGGGCATCGTCACGCAGATGCTGTCGACCGGCGCCAACGACGTGATGGTCGTGCAGGGCGAACGCGAGCGCATGCTGCCGTTCGTGCAGCCCGACTACGTCACGGCCGTCGATTTCGAGGCCGGCATGATCACGGTCGACTGGGATCCCGAATTCTGAGCGTGTCCCGCGTTGCGCGGCCCGCGTCTCCCGAGGTCCATCCGATGCGCATCGACATCGTCAGCCTGTTTCCCGAATTCGTCGAGCAGTGCGCTTCCTTCGGCGTCGTCGGCCGTGCCCGCGAGCGCGGGCTGATCGCGCTGCAGGGCTGGAATCCGCGCGACTACGCCGAAGGCAATTACCGCAAGGTCGACGACCGCACCTTCGGTGGCGGGCCCGGCATGGTGATGCTGGTCGAGCCGCTGCGGCGCTGCCTGCAGGACGTGCGCGCGGCCGATCCCGAGCCGGTGCATCTGGTCTACATGAGTCCGCAGGGCCGGCGCCTGGACCAGGCCAAGGCGCGCGAACTGGCATCGCGGCCGCGCCTGGCGCTGCTGTGCGGGCGCTACGAGGGCGTCGACGAGCGCTTGGTCGCGGCCGAGGTCGACGAGGAGCTTTCGATCGGCGACTACGTGCTGTCCGGGGGCGAGCTGGCCGCGGCGGTGGTGGTCGATGCGGTCGCGCGCCTGCAGGAGGGCGTGCTGAACGATGCCGGTTCGGCCGAACAGGACAGTTTCGAGGACGGCCTGCTGGACTGCCCGCACTACAGTCATCCGGTCAGCCATGCCTACGGCGAGGTGCCGGCGGTGCTGCGTTCGGGCAACCATGCCGCGATCGCGCGCTGGCGCCGGCAGCAGGCGCTGGGCCGGACCTGGCTGCGGCGTCCGGACCTGCTCGAGGGCAGGGTGCTCTCCAGGGCCGACCAGGCGCTGCTGGATGCCTTCCGCGCCGCGCTGGAAGCGCCGTCCGGGCAGTAGCGCCGGCGCCGGCGACTGGGGTATCATGCCGGATTCCGAGCGGCCTGCCGGCCGGCTCCGGACCCCCAGAACAACAAGACGTGCAGCGCGATCCTGCGACTGCGCCTTCCCAAGTTGTCGAAACGACACGCCCACCCGAACAAGAGTCGGTCACCATGAGCAAGCTGAACAAGTCCATCGTCGCGGAATTCGAATCCGCCCAGATCACCCGCGAACTGCCGAAGTTCAGCCAGGGCGATACCGTCGTCGTCAACGTGAAGGTGAAGGAAGGCAACCGTGAGCGCGTCCAGGCCTATGAAGGCGTGGTCATCGCGACCAAGAACGCCGGCCTGAACTCCTCGTTCACCGTCCGCAAGATCTCGCACGGCTTCGGCGTCGAGCGCGTGTTCCAGACCCACAGCGCCATCATCGACTCGGTCGACGTGAAGCGCCGCGGCAAGGTCCGCGCCGGCAAGCTGTACTACCTGCGTGCGCTGGAAGGCAAGGCCGCCCGCATCAAGGAAGATCTGGCCGCCGTGGCCAAGGCCAAGATCGAGAAGGCTGCCGCCGCCGCTGCCGCCGCCCAGTAATCGCGCCGCAAGCGGTACCGCGAACGGCCGCCCCAGGGCGGCCGTTCGCGTTTCCCGGGGTTTGAGAGGGTCTTGCTGCCACGTGGCCGACGTGCATACTGGCCGCATCGTTCCCTGACAGGAAGTCTGCACGATGAAGATCCCAGCTCTCCGTCCATCGCTTGCACTGCTGCTTGCAGTGGGGCTTTCCGCCTGTGCGAGCGGTCCTGAAGTTGCCGTCGGGCGCGCGAATGCGACGTCTCCCTCCTGCGAGAACGTACTGGGCTACGCACGTTCTCAGGCCTTGATGGTGCCCGGCCGGAAGACCGCACCTGCGACTCATGCATCGACCAGGCGCGCGGGCGCCACATCCACCACGTGCCCTGATGAGTTCCAGCAGCGAACGGCCGTCGTGCCGGTCGGTGGGAATGAGCCCAGGGTGCCGACCGAGTCCAGGGCATCGTATCCGTGAGCACCCGATACGACCATTGACCTGAAGTCGTGGATCCAAAGACGGCCGCCCCAGGGCGGCCGTTCGCGTTTCCCGGGGTCGTTCAGGCGCATGGGCCGCATCGTGGTGGCGGTGGATGGAATGGCCACCGCAACGCGGGCACACTGGTCCCATCGGCCACAGGGAGCACGACGATGGCGCAACGCGGATTCAACAGGCTGCTGGCGGTCCTTTCGATGGGTGTGCTGGTGGGCTGCGCGAGCGGTTCCGGGCTTGGGATGCTGGACTCGGGCGACGCCTTCTGTGCGCAGCAGTACCGTGTGCAGCGCGAAGGTCCACCGACCCCGTCGGGCTTGTCGAAGCGGGAGCGCGAGCGTTACGAGGAGCGGACGACCGATTACCACGTCTCGCAGGGCTGCCAGCGGGAAGCCGAGCGCAGCGCGACCATCCCGCTGCGGCGTCCGCAGGGCCGTTAGATCGATGATGGCGATGGCTGGAATGATGCAGCGCACCGCACGGCGATGGACGGGCGGTGTCAGGGCGAGGGCACGCAGCCTGGAACACGCGTTTCCAGCCGCCGGTGCCGGATGCAGGGTGGCCCCGCAGCGCGCGGGTGCGGGCAGGGCGGATTCGAATGGCGGGCGCGATGACTGAAGCGACACCGCAGGCGAGCGTGCGCCTGGACATCTGGCTGTGGGCGGCGCGTTTCTTCAAGACCCGCAGCCTGGCGAAGCGGGCGGTGGAAACCGGCAAGGTCGACGTGGGTGGGCAGCGGGCGAAGCCGGCACGTGCGATCAGGATCGGTGAGGCGCTGCAGGTGGCGCGCGGCGAGGAGACCTTCGAGGTCGTCGTGCGCGGGCTCAGCGACATCCGCGGTCCCGCACCGGTGGCGCAGGCCCTGTACGAGGAAAGCGAGGCATCGAAGGCGCGGCGCGAACAGCAGCGTCTGCAGCGGGTGGCCACGCGCGACGGCTACCGCCCTCCGGAGCACAAGCCGGACAAGCGCGCGCGACGCCTGATCCAGGCGCTCGGCGACATCAACGCGTCCTGAGGCGGCATCGCGGCCCTGACTTCCGGCCCGTGCGGGGCAGGCCACCGACGGCGTACAACGCAGTGGACCCCATCGAGAACACACGCATGTCGTCCTCTGCCAGGAATCCGCTCGCCATCGCCACGCTGCTTGTCGTGGGCGCTCTCGCCGGCTGCGCCAGCAGCCCCGACATCGCCGATGGCAGGGCCCGTCCCGCCGATCTGGCCGATTGCCGCGTCGGTGGCGAATCGGGTCCGCGCCAGTCGCATGCGCCGGCTACCACGCGCGATCGACGCTGCAATCCGCAGGAAGACGTGGTCCTGTGGTCCAACGGCGGCCGCGATGACGGCATCAAGCTGGACCTGAAAAAGGGCGACTGACGCGGGTCGGCCGGCGCGGTCGGCCCAGGTCGTACGGGTCGCGGCGGCAGGCCGTGCGGCGATGCTGGCGACAGCGTGCCGCAGTCCAGCCGCCCACCACCGCCGCGTCGCGCGTCCTGCTGGCGCAATGCGCTGGATCCGGCTGCGGGAAACAGGACTCCGGCGGCCGCCGACGTCACGTGGTCGGCGGCGAGGGGTGCCGGGGTGCGCGTGCGCAGCGCAGCGGATGTCCGCCGCCTTCCGTGCCAGACGCACAGCACGCACAGCGCGCACAGGAAAAGCCCCTGCCGGCAGGTCGGCAGGGGCGCAGGGTCATGCCGCCGGCAGGCCGCGTCGGCGGATCACGCCAGGTCGAAGCGGTCCAGTTCCATCACCTTGGTCCAGGCGGCGACGAAGTCGTGCACGAACTTCTCCTGTGCGTCGGCACTGGCGTAGACCTCGGCCAGGGCGCGCAGCACCGAGTTCGAGCCGAACACCAGGTCGACGCGGCTGCCGGTCCACTTCGATGCGCCGCCGCGGCGGTCGCGGCCGGCGAAGGTCTCGCGCGTCTCCGAGGTCGGCGACCACGCCGTGCCCATGTCCAGCAGGTTGACGAAGAAGTCGTTGCCGAGCACGCCGACGCGGCCGGTGAACACGCCGAGCGAACCGCCATCGTGGTTCGCGCCGAGCACGCGCAGCCCGCCGACCAGCACGGTCATCTCCGGCGCGGTCAGGGTCAGCAGCTGGGCGCGGTCGACCAGCAGGTGTTCGGCCGGCACCGCCGACGGTGCCTTGAGGTAATTGCGGAAGCCATCGGCGAACGGCTCCAGCGCCGCGAACGACGCGACGTCGGTCTGTTCCTGGCTCGCATCGGTGCGGCCGGGCGAGAACGGCACGGTGATGCGCTGTCCGGCGTCGCTGGCCGCCTGCTCGATCGCGGCACCGCCGCCGAGCACGATCAGGTCGGCCAGCGAGACCTGCCTGCCGCCACCGGCCTTGCGGTTGAAGTCGGCCTGGATCCTTTCCAGCGTGGCCAGCACCTTGGCCAGCCGCGGCGGATCGTTGACCGCCCAGTCCTTCTGCGGCGCCAGGCGGATGCGCGCGCCGTTGGCGCCGCCGCGCTTGTCGCCGCCGCGGAAGGTCGAGGCCGAGGCCCACGCGGTGGACACCAGCTCGGCCACCGACAGGCCGCTTGCGAGGATCTGCTGCTTCAGCGTGGCGATGTCGCCGGCATCGACCAGCGGATGTTCGACCGCCGGCACCGGATCCTGCCAGAGCAGCACTTCGGCCGGGACTTCAGGGCCCAGGTAGCGCGCGCGCGGCCCCATGTCGCGGTGGGTCAGCTTGAACCAGGCGCGGGCGAAGGCGTCGGCGAACTGGTCGGGATGCGCGAGGAAGCGGCGCGAGATCTTCTCGTAGGCCGGATCGAAGCGCAGCGACAGGTCGGTGGTCAGCATCGTCGGACGGTGCTTCCTCGACGGGTCGTGCGCGTCGGGAATGCGTGCATCGGCATCCCTGGCCACCCACTGGTGCGCGCCGGCCGGGCTCCTGGTCGGCTCCCACTCGAAGCCGAACAGGTGCTCGAAGAAGTCGTTGCTCCACTGCGCCGGGGTCGTCGTCCAGGTGACTTCCAGGCCGCTGGTGATCGTGTCGGCGCCACGGCCGCTGCCATGGCGGTTGTGCCAGCCCAGGCCCTGCGCTTCGAGTTCGTCGCCTTCCGGTTCGACACCGACGTTGTCCGACGGCGCGGCGCCGTGGGTCTTGCCGAAGCTGTGGCCGCCGGCGATCAGGGCGACGGTTTCCTCGTCGTCCATGGCCATGCGGCCGAAGGTATCGCGGATGTCGCGGGCCGCCAGCAGCGGGTCGGGGTTGCCGTCCGGGCCTTCCGGGTTCACGTAGATCAGGCCCATCTGCACCGCGGCCAGCGGGTTTTCCAGCCGGCGCGTGTGCACGTCGCCGTCGGCCGTGTCGTCGGAGACCAGCACGCCTTCGTCGCCCCGCTTCTCGACGCCGTGCGAGCCGTGCGCATAGCGCACGTCGCCGCCCAGCCAGGTCGTCTCGCGGCCCCAGTACACGTCCTGGTCCGGTTCCCAGGTGTCTTCACGTCCACCAGCGAAGCCGAAGGTCCTGAAGCCCATCGTTTCCAGCGCGACGTTGCCGGTCAGGATCAGCAGGTCGGCCCAGGAGATCGCATGGCCGTACTTCTGCTTGATCGGCCACAGCAGGCGCCGGGCCTTGTCCAGGCTGACGTTGTCCGGCCAGCTGTTGAGCGGGGCGAAGCGCTGCTGTCCGCGGCCGCCGCCGCCGCGCCCGTCGCCGATGCGGTAGGTGCCGGCGCTGTGCCAGGCCATGCGCACGAACAGGCCGCCGTAGTGGCCGAAGTCGGCCGGCCACCAGTCCTGCGAGTCGGTCATCAGCGCGGCCAGGTCCTGCTTCAGCGCGGCGTAGTCGAGGTTGGCGAAGGCGGCGGCGTAGTCGAATTCCTCGCCGAGCGGGTTGGAGCGGGACGAATGCTGGTTCAGCAGGTCCAGCCGCAGCTGCCGGGGCCACCAGTCGCGGTTGCCGGTGCCGCCGCCGGCGGTCTGCTGGATGTTCTGATGGCCGTCGTGGTTGAACGGGCACGTGTTCTCGCTGGACATGGATCTCTCCTCTGGGGCGTTGCGCGCAACTGCCTGGGCCGGCCCGCGGACTCTGGATCTCCGGGGACATCGATCGGTGCCGGCTCCGATGATGCGCTGGCGGTGAAAGACGGGCCACCTTAGGACGGCATGTCCCCATTGGTGAAATCGAATGATTCAACAGGTTCGATCAGTCGAGGCTATCTCGAGGTGTGTAAAACCGATCCATCATGCCGTCGTACCCGCGCGCTCGATTGACTGCTGACGGCAGGCTGTCAGCAGCAGCTGGTCACGCTGGGCCTCACCACTTGCGGAGCCGACCATGTCCACGAAGCTGATCTTTCATACCAATCCCCTGTCGCGGGCGCGCGTGGCGCGCTGGATGCTGGAGGAAACGGGCCTTCCCTACGAGGAGGTCGTGCTCGACTTCGGCACCACGATGAAGTCGCCGGAGTATCTGGCGATCAATCCCATGGGCAAGGTTCCTGCGATCCGTCATGGCGACGTGGTCGTGACCGAGAACGCAGCCATCTGCGCCTACCTGGCCGACCTGGTGCCCGAGAAAGGGCTGGCGCCGCCCGTTGGCTCGCCTGCGCGGGGCGCGTACTACCGCTGGCTGTTCTTCTACGCCGGCCCGGTCGAGTCGATGCTGACCGCGCGCCACGCCGGCGGGCTGGCACCTGCCATCGGCGCCGGCTATGGCCGCGAAGAAGACCTGCTGGACACGCTGGAGCAGGCGGTGTCCAACAGGATCCATCTGGCCGGCGATCGCTTCAGCGCCGCCGACCTCTACGTCGCCGCCTACCTGGGCTTCCAGATGATGGTCGGCGAACTGGAGCGACGGCCTGCGTTCGAAGCATTCGCCGCGGCGCATGCGCAGCGCCCGGCCGCGCTGGCGGCCAGGGCCCTCGACGACGCGCTGGCGGCCCGGCAGCCGCATCCGGGCGGCTGACCGCCGCGCGTCAGTGTCCTGTGTTGCAGCGGTGTCGCCTCATCCGCGAAAAGCACGCCGGGTGCTGCCGCCGACACGGCATGGGCACCGGCGTTGCGGCTGGCGGGGACGGCGGAACGTGGCCGCATCGTCCCCGCGCGCTCCAGCAAAGCCTGCCGGGCCGCTGCCTCACTCAGGCAACGGCGTGGTCGCGGTGCTGGTCGGCAGGATCGGATGCACGATCCCGGGCTGGCGACCGCTGAGGGTCTGCAGGAACCGGGTGATCGCCTCGACGTCGCTGGCGTCGAGCTCCTGGCCGAGCTGGCTGCTGCCCATGATCGCGACCGCCTGGCGGAGGTCCCAGACCTGGCCGCTGTGGAAGTACGGCGCGGTCAGCGCGACGTTGCGCAGCGGCGCGGCGCGGAACACGTACTCGTCGGTGGCGGTGCGGGTGACCTCGAAGCGGCCCTTGTCGGCCAGTGGCAGGATCTCCGCACCCGGGCGCTCGACCACGCCGAACGGGTGATAGGTCTGACCGCCGAGGTTCACGCCCGAGTGGCAGGCGATGCAGCCCTTGTCGATGAACAGCGCCATGCCGCGGCGCTCTTCGGCATCCAGTGCGTCGGCGCCAGCGAGGAAGCGGTCGAAGCGCGAATCCGGCGTGGTCAGCGTGGCCTCGAAGGCCTCGATCGCGCGCGCCATGTTGTCGAAGCTCACCGGCTGCTTCTCGCCCGGGAACGCGCGCGCGAACGCATCGACATAGCCCGGCATGCTGCGCAGCGTGGCCTCGACCCGGTCCGGCGTGTTGTTCATTTCGACGCTGGCCTGCACCGGTCCCTTGGCCTGTTCCTTCAGGTCCGCGGCGCGGCCATCCCAGAACTGCGCGGCATTGAACACCGCGTTGAGCACGGTCGGCGAATTGCGCGGGCCTTTCTGCCAGCCATGGCCGATCGAGACCGGCACATTGTCCGCGCCGCCGGTCCCGACGTTGTGGCAGGTGTTGCAGCTGATGATGTGGCTGCGCGACAGGCGCGGATCGAAGAACAGCCAGCGCCCGAGTTCGACCTGCTCGGCGCTGAGCGCCTGCCCGCGCACTTCGCTCACCTGTGCGGGAACGGGTTTGAACAGCGCGTTGCCCAGCTCGCGCAGCTCCTGCGGCGACAGGGCCGGTGACTGCGCAGACGCGACGGGAGCAGCAAGCGCGACGGCGCAGGCAAGGACAAGCGTATGGCGGAACATGGCGGGCCTCCCGGCTGGCTGGAGGTTCCGTTATCCGACGAGCGCTGCATGCGGGCATTGATCAGGATCAACCTGCACCGTTTCGAAGCGGCTGGTGCAAGCGTTGCTCCGCGATGGTGCGGGTTGCATCCGAAGCGTCGCGCAGCTGGAATTTTCCGGGAAAAACTGTCGTTGGAAATGACGATAAGGAATCAATAGAGGGCAGACTGGAATGACCTGATGCAGCTCCGTCGATGGCGGTACATGCCAGCATGTGCGCCCGCCGGGCGACGTCAGGTAGAGGCGGGGATATCAATAAAATGGGGGTAACGATGAGTTTGAATGAAACGCGCATGCTGCGGCGTAGTGCACTGGCCTTAGCTCTTTCTTCCGCACTGCTGCTGGGCGGCACCGCTTCGGCGCAGGAGCAGCAGGACGAGGAGTCCGCGCAGGCCACCACGCTTGATTCGGTGCAGGTGACCGCGCGCAAGCGCAGCGAGTCCATCATCGAAGTGCCGATGAACATCACCGCGATCTCGGCCCAGGAGCTGGAGGATCGCAACATCGGAACCGTATCGGACCTCTACCGGACGCTCGCCGGCGCGGCCAGCCCGACCGGCGGCCTGATCCTGCGCGGACTCAGTGGCGGCAACTCCGCCTCTCCGGGTACGACGAGCCAGTTCGTGGATGGCATTCCCTTCGGCTTCGGCAATGTGTTCGATGTCGAGCAGATCGAGGTGCTGCGTGGTCCGCAGGGCACGCTGTGGGGGTCGAACGCCATTGGCGGTACCGTCCAGGTGGTGACCCGCAAGCCGCAGGTCGACAACTTCGAAGTGTTCGCCTCGTTGAGCGGAACGCTGGAAGAGAACAACCCGAGCACGGCCACGCGCACGCAGGCCGGCATCAACGTGCCACTGGTGCAGGACAGCCTCGCGCTGCGCATCGCCGCGAGCACCGCCAAGACGCCAGGCAAGATCGTCAACGTCAAGACCGGCAACTACGGCGATGAGCAGGACGATTTCATCCGTACCCAGCTGCAGTGGGAAGCGACCCCGGATCTCCGCCTCAATGTCGGCCACGTCTACGTGCGCGGCAACGATACCGGCACCCGCCTGGCGGATGCCTCGGTGGCCGGCTTCTACTATGTCCCCGAGCTGACGCCCAATGCCGCAGCGCCGACCGGGTTCGACATCGACTACAGCGTGGTCGATTGCCCGGATGGCGCCAGCCGTGCGCAGTGCCGCGCGCCGAACAGCCGGGTCAAGATCGAGGACGACCGTTTCGCGATCTACGAGGCTTTCGATGGCTGGAGCCGTTCGGCGACCAACCTGTTCTCGGTCAACGTCGAGCACGACGACCTGTTCGGCATCGCCTCGGTGTCCTATATCGGCTCGTTCCGGAAGAACACCGGCAGCTCGCTCGACAACTGGACGCGTCTGGACATGGAGGACATGACGGAGACCTGGATGATCAACCAGGACTCGTCGCGCCGCCTGACCCAGGAGCTGCGTTTCCAGAACCTGGAGAACGACAGCGGCCTGAACTGGACCGTCGGCTTCTTCCAGGACAAGACCTGGCTGGGCAGCGAATTCAATGGGCAGAACCAGTTCCACAACACCGATCCACAGAGCCTGACCATCTTCTCCGACATGGCTGGCCTGACCGGCAGCAGCTACTGGGGCAGTGCCGGCTGGACGCATATCGGCGAGCTGGGCCAGGCGCTGTACGGCAATCCGGGCATCAACTACAACCTGACCTACAACACGAACACCCAGCGCGAGAGCGCGGCGTTCGGCGAGACCAGCTATCGCTTCGACACCGGTGTCGGTGCGTTCGAAGTGACGGCCGGCATCCGCTTCTATGAGCTGGAAGACACGCTGGACTTCACCAGCACCGGCATCTGGGTGGGCCTGCAGCCGCGCTCGGTGGCCGAAGGCGGCCGTGAGTCGGGCAACCGCAAGAAGTTCAGCCTGGCCTACCTGCCCAGCGACAACCTCAACATCTATGCGCTGTACGCCGAAGGCTACCGTCCGGGCGGCAACAACGCGCCGCTGGCGAACAGCTGCGCCAACGACGAGTACGCCTCGCAGCACAAGAACCGCTATACCTCGGACACCATCGACAACTACGAACTTGGTGTGAAGGGGGCGTTCTTCGACCGGCGCCTGCGGATCTCGTCGGCGGCCTACCGGATCGACTGGAGCGACGTGCGCGCCAGCGTGTACATGCCGACCTGCGGCTTCAGCTTCATCGCGAATGCGGCGGAGGCACGCTCGCAGGGCCTGGAACTGGAGAGTTCGCTGCAGCTGGGCACCAGCACCGTGCTGACCTTCAATGCGTCCTACACCAACACCGAGATCCTGACCGATGTCGCGGCGCTGGGGGCGCGGAAGGGCGACGAGTTCCCGCAGGTGCCCAAGTACAACGCCTACCTGGCCGTCGATCACGGGTTCAGGCTGTTCGACCGGGATGCCTTCGTGCGTGCCGACATCGCGGCCTATGGCGAGTACAAGACGCACTTCAACGTACGCGACGAGGATGTCTCGCCGTCGTACGAGACCTTGAACCTGTCCGGACGCGTCCGCCTGAACCCGGAGTCCACGCTGAGCCTGCACGTCAACAACGTGACCAACGAGCAGTACTACGCGTACCGCAACGCCCGCTCACGCGGGGTCAATACACGCAACGCGCTGTACGAGCTGTGGGGTGCCGAGCGCAGCATCACGCTGCGGTTCGACTACAGCTTCCGCTGAGGCCATCGCAGGCCGTTGAAGACGAAGGGCGGCAGTCGTTGACTGTCGCCCTTTTCCTTGTCGCAGAGGATGAAGCGGGTTGCCGGACGTCGGCGTCGCCTTCGGCTCAGGACAAGGCCTTGATCCTGTACAGCGCTTCCAGCGCCTGCCGGGGCGTCAGTTCATCGGGATCCAGCGCCGCCAGCGCTTCCAGCGCTGCGGAGGGGGGCGCGACGAACAGGCCGAACTGCTGCGGGGTGTCCAGCGCCTGCGGCGCCATCTGCGCGGCGTGGCTTTCGCCGCCGCGCTGTTCGAGTTCGGCCAGACGGCGGCGCGCCTGCGCCAGCGTGGTCCGGGGCAGGCCGGCCAGGGCGGCCACCTGCAGGCCGAAGCTGCGGTTGGCCGCGCCGTCCTTGACCGCATGCATGAACACCAGGGTCTCGCCGCCGTTCCTGTCGGTGTGCTCGACCGCGTCCAGGTGCACGTTGGCGATGCCGCTGTCGCCGCCCTCGACCGACTCGTCGGCCAGCGTGGTCAGTTCGAAGTAGTGCGTGGCGAACAGCGTGTAGCAGCGGTTGCTGTGGGCCAGGTGGCGTGCGACCGCGTCGGCCAGGGCCAGGCCGTCGTAGGTCGAGGTGCCGCGGCCGATCTCGTCCATCAGCACCAGCGACTGCGCGGTGGCGTGATGCAGGATGTAGCTGGTCTCGGCCATCTCCACCATGAAGGTCGACTGGCCCCTGGCCAGGTCGTCGCCGGCGCCGATGCGGGTCAGGATGCGGTCGATCGGGCCGAGCACGGCGCGGCTGGCCGGCACGAAGCTGCCGATGTGGGCCAGCAGCACGATCAGTGCGTTCTGGCGCATGTAGGTCGACTTGCCGCCCATGTTCGGGCCGGTGATGACCAGCATGCGGCGCGCGCGGCCGTCGCGGTCGGCGTACAGGTCCAGGTCGTTGGGATGGAACGGTTCCTCGCGCACCGCCTCGACCACCGGGTGGCGGCCACGTTCGATGCACAGGCAGGGCGTGTCGGTCAGTTCCGGGCGCGCCCAGTCCAGCGCCTGCGCGCGGTCGGCGAAGCCGGCCAGCACGTCCAGTTCGCTGAGCGCGCCGGCGCAGCGCTTGAGCGGTTCGAGCAGGCCGTTGAGCGCATCCAGCAGCGCTTCGTACAGGAATTTCTCGCGCGACAGCGAACGCTCGCGCGCCGACAGCACCTTGTCCTCGAAGGCCTTCAGCTCTTCGGTGATGTAGCGCTCGGCATTGGTCAGGGTCTGGCGCCGGGTGTAGTGCACCGGCGCCTTGTCGGCCTGGCCCTTGCTGATCTCGATGTAGTAGCCGTGCACGCGGTTGTAGCCGACCTTCAACGTGGCGATGCCGCTGGCCTCGCGCTCGCGCAGTTCCAGGTCGACCAGGAACTGGTCGGCATTGGTCGACAGCCGGCGAAGTTCGTCCAGCTCGGCGTCGTAGCCGTCGGCCAGCACACCGCCGTCGACCAGCTTCAGCGGCGGCTGCGGGGCGACCGCGGAGACCAGCAGGGCGGCGGTTTCGGCGTGTTCGCCCAGCTCGGCCGCCAGCGCGCCCAGGCGCGGGGAATCCAGCGGCGCCAGCACCTCGCGGACCGCCGGCAGCAGGGCCAGGCCGTCGCGCAGGGTCGACATGTCGCGCGGCCGCGCCGAGCGCAGCGCGATGCGGGTCAGGATGCGTTCGATGTCGCCCAGGCCGCGGAACCGCTCGCGCAGGTCGACATCGGCGCCGCGGTCGATCAGCGTGGCCACGGCGTGGTGGCGCTCGCCGAGCACGCGGCGGTCGCGCAGCGGACGGTGCAGCCAGCGCCGCAGCAGGCGGCCGCCCATCGGGGTGATGGTCGCGTCGAGCACGCCGAGCAGGGTGTGCCGGGTATCACCATCGACGCGCGAATCCAGTTCCAGGTGCCGGCGCGTGGCCGCGTTCATCGCGATCGCATCGCCCGAGGTCTCGACCGCGATCGCGGTCAGGTGCGGCAGCTGCTGCTTCTGGGTTTCTTCCACATAACCGAGCAGGGCGCCGGCGGCGGCCACGGCTAGCGGCTTGTCCTCGATCCCGAAGCCGGTGAGGTCGTGCAGGCCGAAGAAGCGCAGCAGCTGGCGTCGACCGCTGTCCGGGTCGAACAGCCACGGTGCGCGGCGCCGGATCGCGCCACGGGCGAGGCTGATCGCCGGCAGGCCTTCCTCGTCCGGCAGCAGCAGCTCGGCCGGTTCCAGCCGGGCCAGTTCGGCTTCCAGCGCATCGTCGCTGTCGACCTGGTTGACCAGGAAGCGGCCGCCGGCCAGGTCGGCCCAGGCCAGGCCGTAGCCGCTCTTGCCGCGCGCGACCGCCATCAACAGGGTGTCGCGGCGTTCGTCGAGCAGCGCCTCGTCGGTGACCGTGCCCGGGGTGACGATCCGCACCACCTTGCGTTCCACCAGGCCCTTGGCCAGGGCCGGATCGCCGATCTGCTCGCAGATGGCGACCGACTCGCCCAGCGCCACCAGCCGCGCCAGATAGCCCTCGTAGGCATGCACCGGCACGCCGGCCATCGGGATCGGCGCGCCGCCGGAACTGCCGCGCTGGGTCAGGGTGATGTCCAGCAGCCGCGCCGCCTTGCGGGCGTCGTCGTAGAACAGCTCGTAGAAGTCGCCCATGCGGAAGAACAGCAGCAGGTCCGGGAACTCGGACTTGGCGGCGAAGAACTGCTTCATCAGCGGGGTGTGTTCGGCGGCTGCAGCGGGCTTGGACATCGGCATGCGGGGAAGACGGGGCCGACGATTGTAATAGTCTCCGAGCCGGTGCCGCCGGATAGTGGCCGCCACGCACCGGAGCCCGCATGAGCCGCCAGCACGACCACGCCCATCACCCCGCCGATGGGCACGATCACGCCCACGATCACGCGGGGCACCAGCATGCGGGCCACCAGCATGGGCTGGGCGGCCACAGCCACGTTCCCACCGACATCCGCTTCGAGCGGCCGCTGTGGTGGGCGCTGGGCCTGACCGCGACGGTGCTGGTGGCCGAACTGGTCGGCGCCTGGTGGACCAACAGCCTGGCGCTGCTGTCCGACGCCGCGCACATGGCCACCGACACCCTGGCCCTGGCCATCGCGCTGATCGCGGTGCGCCTGGCCAAGCGGCCCGCCGACGCACGCCGCACCTACGGTTACGTGCGCTTCGAGGCGCTGGGGGCGCTGGTCAACGGCGGCCTGCTGTTCGTGCTGGCCGGCTACATCCTGTGGGAGGCCTGGCACCGCTTCCGCGCGCCGCTGCCGGTGGCCAGCATGGGCATGCTGGCGGTGGCCGTGCTCGGCCTGCTGTGCAACCTGGTGGCGATGCGGCTGCTGCATGCCGGCAGCGGCCAGAGCCTGAACATGAAAGGCGCCTATCTCGAAGTGTGGAGCGACATGCTTGGCTCGCTGGCGGTGATCGTCGCCGCGATCGTGATCCGCTTCACCGGCTGGCAATGGGTCGACCCGCTGCTGGCGGTGCTGATCGGCCTGTGGGTGCTGCCGCGCACCGTGGTGCTGCTGCGCGAGGCGGGCAACGTGCTGATGGAAGGCGTGCCGCGCGGCGTGGACGTGACCGCGATCCGCGACGCGCTGCTGGCGCATCCGCAGGTGACCGGCGTGCATGATCTCCACGTCTGGGCGCTGGCCTCGCGCACGCCGGCGATGACCGCGCATGTGGTGGTCGACGCCGAGGCCGATCCGATCGCGGTGCGCGTGGCCCTGGCAGGGGCGCTGTCGCAGCGCTTCGGGATCGACCACGTCACCCTGCAGATGGAGGCGGGCGAAGGCGATTGCGGTGACGGCGGCTGCGGGTCGCCCGCTCACTGATCCGGCGCCGCCCGCGACGACCCGCGGCCTCTCCATTCCAAAAGACTTCCCGGCGTATCGCCGCAGCGCAGAATGCGGCCCGGGCCAATGCGGTTTAACGTCGGCTTTACGGGCGTCTTACGGTCCGTGAGTGCAAGACACACATCGCAGTATCGGGACCGGCCTTTCATCGACACCCTGGGGAGGGAGCAATGACACGAGGCAACCTGCATCACACCGGATTGGCGATCGCCGTGATCGCTGCACTTTCCACGATGGTCTCCACGGCCCATGCGCAGGACGCCGGTACGCGGGAAGGGCGGGAGGAGCCGCTCACCCTGTCGGGGTTGACGGTGACCGCGCAGAAGCGCGAACAGGCGTTGCAGGAAGTGCCGATCGTGGTCAACGTGATCGGCGAACAGCTGCTGCAGGACACCGGCGTGCGCGACATCAAGGACCTCCAGGTCCTGGTGCCGGGCCTGACCGTGACCAGCACGCAGAGCGCGGCCCAGACCACCGCGCGCATCCGCGGCATCGGGACCGTGGGCGACAACGCCGGCCTCGAGTCCTCGGTCGGCGTGGTCATCGACGGCGTCTACCGTCCGCGCAACAGCGTCGGCTTCACCGACCTGGGCGAACTGGAGCGGATCGAGGTGCTGAAGGGGCCGCAGGGCACGGTGTTCGGCAAGAACACCTCGGCCGGCGTGATCAACGTGGTCACCCGCAGGCCCAGCTACACGCAGAGCGCCGAGGGCGAGATCACGGTCGGCAACTACGGTGCGATGGGCGTGTCCGGCGCCTACAACGATGCCCTGGGCGAACACGCCGCGCTGCGCATCTATGCCGCCAAGCGCAAGCGCGACGGCGTGGACAACGTGCGCTTCGGCAACGGCCCGCGCACCGAAACCGACGACGGCGACCAGAACTTCCACACCCTGCGCGGCCAGCTGCTGCTGGAGCCGACCGAGACCCTGGACATCAACATTGCGGCCGACTTCACCAGCCGCGAAGAGAACTGCTGCGTCACCGTGACCACGCACCGTGGCCCGACCGCGGCGATCATCAACGCGCTCACTCCGGGTGGCGAAGGCGTGATCCCGGTGCCCGATCCGGAGCGGCGCCTGGCCTACAGCAACCGCAGCACCGAGCAGGACATCAAGGACAAGGGCATCTCCGCCGAAGTGAACTGGCAGACGCCGTGGGCCAACGAGGCGACGCTGACCTCGATCACCTCGGTGCGCGACTGGCAGGCGATCAACGGCCTGGACTTCGACTACAGCGCCGCCGACATCCTGTACCGCGCCGCGGACGAGGACGAATCCCTGACCCGGTTCAAGACCTTCACCCAGGAATTCCGCCTGACCGGCTCCAGCGAGCGCGTGGACTGGATGTTCGGCGTGTTCTATTCGGACGAGCAGCTGGACCGCAACGAAACCTACCGCTACGGCGCGGCGTACGAGCCGTATCTGTCGACCGCGCTGCTGGCCCGGATCAACCCGCTGCTGGCCGCCGCGCCGAACGCGCCGCGCTTCCTGGCCGATGCCACCGGGCGTCCGTTCGGCACGCTGTTCCCCGGCCTTGGCACGCTCGACACCTACGAGCAGAACGCCAAGAGCACCGCGCTGTTCACCAACAACACCTGGCATGCGACCGATGCCCTCGACGTCACCCTGGGCCTGCGCTACACCCGGGAGAAGAAGACGCTCGACTCGCAGTACACCAACCCCAACGGCAGCCTGGCCTGCGCGTCGTACTTCCTGCCCAACGGCCAGATCAATCCGGCCGCCGCGGCGCGGATCGGCGCGGCCCTGGTGTCCCGCGGGGTGCCGGCGGCGGCGGTGCCCACCCTGGTGCCGCAGGTGGTGGGCTTCACCTGCCTGCCGTGGGCCAACGTCGCCCACAACGGCCGGCAGACCTACCAGGAACGCACCGAGAAGGAATGGTCCGGCACGCTGAAGCTGGCCTACAACTGGACCGACGACGTGATGACCTACGTCTCGGCCGCGCGCGGCTACAAGGCCGGTGGCTTCAACCTGGACCGCGTGCAGTCCTCGGACGGCCTGTCCAGCGGCACCCAGGGCATCATCCCGGTCGACGACACCTCCTTCGGCGGCGAGTTCGTCGACAGCTTCGAACTGGGCACCAAGACCACCTGGGCCGACGGCAACCTGCTGCTCAACGCCTCGCTGTTCTACCAGAAGTACGAGGACTTCCAGCTCAACAGCTTCCTCGGCACCAGCTTCGTGGTGCGTTCGATCCCGGAAGTGGTGTCCAAGGGCATCGATGCGGAAATCATGTGGCAGACCGCGGTGAGCGGCCTGATGCTGCAGGGCGGCTTCACCTACGCCAAGACCGAGTACGGCGACGATCCGCTGCCGGACCTGGACCTGGTCCTGCTGCCCGGCAACCAGATGAGCTTCGCGCCGGAGTGGTCGGGCAACCTGTCGGCGACCTACCAGTGGGATTTCGGCAGCAGCCTGATCGGCCGCTTCAATGTCGGTGCGAAGTACATGTCCGACTACAACACCGGCTCGGACCTGGATCCGCAGAAGGCCCAGGATGCCTACACCCTGGTCAACGCGCGGATCGGCTTCGGCGCGCAGAACCAGCGCTGGATGCTGGAGTTCTGGGGCCAGAACCTGACCGACGAGACCTACAAGCAGGTCGGCATCGACGCCCCGATCCAGACCGGTTCCTGGAACGCGTTCCTCGGTGCGCCGCGCACCTACGGCATGACCCTGCGCCTGCGTTACTGACCGCAATGGCGTGATCGCCCGACGCAGGCCCGCTCCGGCGGGCCTGCGTCGTTCCGGCCCCGCCGAAACGCAACGGGGCCGCCCCGGCGCTGCGTGGGCACGCGGCGCGGCGGGCCCGGCGCGGGGAACAGCAAGACATCCGGCCGCGTTTCGGCTACAACGCCGGACAGACCCATGTCGTGGAAGTTCCGATGTCCCATCCCGAAGACGGCGCGCTGCGCGATCTCGCCCAATCCCTCGGCGACCGCCTGCGCGCGTCGCGCGACCGCGTGGTCACCGCCGAAAGCTGCAGCGGCGGCTGGATCGCCAAGTGCCTGACCGATATCGCCGGCTCGTCGGACTGGTTCGACTGCGGCATGGTCGCCTACAGCTACGAGGCCAAGCAGGCCCTGCTGGGCGTGCGTCCGCAGACGCTGGAGCACTACGGCGCGGTCAGCCGCGAAACGGCGATCGAGATGGTCTCCGGCGCGCTGGTCAATTCCGGCGCCAGCGTCGCGGTGGCGGTCACCGGCATCGCCGGGCCGGGCGGCGGCAGCGCCGACAAGCCGGTCGGCACGGTGTGGGTGGGCTGGAAACGGCGCGGCGGCTATGCGCGCGCCGAGGTGTTCCACTTCGAAGGCGACCGCGATGCGGTGCGCCGGCAGACCGTCGAACGCGCCCTGCACGGACTGGAGAGCCTGCTCGCGGCATGATGGGCGCTGTCGCTGCGCGCATGGAGGATGACTGATGTGGGAGACGCTGGGCACGGTCCGTGATCTCGGGCGCCTGCAGGAGATCGCTTCGGTCCTGATCCGCCACGGGTTCGGCGACCTGGTGCGCCGCATCGGCCTGGCCGGTGCGCTGGAGCGCGCGGGCCGCCTGCTGCACTGGCACGACACCGAGGGCACGGCGCGGATGGCGCCGGCCGCGCGCGTGCGCCGCGCCCTCGAGGAACTGGGCCCGACCTTCGTCAAGCTGGGCCAGGTGCTGGCCACGCGGGTGGATCTGTTCCCGCCGGAGTGGATCGGCGAACTGAGCAAGCTGCAGAACGCGGTGCCGGCGCTGCCGTTCGAACACGTCCGCGCGCAGCTGACCGAGGACCTCGGCGCGCCGCCGGAAACGGTGTTTGCCCGGCTCGACGAGATCCCGCTGGCGGCCGCCTCGCTGGCGCAGACCCATCGCGCCTGGCTGGAGGACGGCACCGCGGTGGTGCTGAAAGTGCGCCGGCCCGGGATCCGCGAGGTGATCGAGGCCGACCTGCGCCTGCTCGCGCGGCTGGCCGAGATCGTCGAGGCGCAGGCGCCGGACCTGCGCCGCTACCGGCCCTCGGAGGTCGTGCACGAGTTCACCCTGTCGCTGCGGCGCGAGCTGGATTTCGCCGCCGAATGCCGCAATGCCGAGCGCATCGCGGCCAATTTCGCCGGCCACGACGACATCATGATCCCCAAGGTCCACTGGCAATGGACCTGCGAGCGCCTGAACGTGCAGGAGTTCGTGGTCGGGATCCGCGGCAGCGATCTTGCCGCGGTCGATGCCGCCGGCATGGACCGCCGCGCGCTGGCGCGTGCAGGCGCCGGCATCGTATTGAAAATGGTGCTGGAGGACGGTTTCTTCCACGCCGATCCGCACCCCGGCAACATCTTCTACCTGAGCGGCGACCGGATCGGGGTGATCGACTTCGGCATGGTCGGCCGGATCTCCGAGCAGCGCCGTTTCCAGGTGGTGCAGCTGCTGCACGGGCTGGTCGAGCAGGATGCGCCCGGCGTCACCGAGATCCTGCTGGAGTGGGGCGAGGGCAGGGGCGAGATCGAGGAGCCGCGCCTGCAGTCCGACATCGGCGCCTTCGTCGACCAGTACCGGGGCGTGCCGCTGAAGGATCTGCGGATGGGCACGATGCTCGGCGACGTGACCACGATCCTGCGCGACCACGGCCTGAGCCTGCCGTCGGACCTGGCGCTGATGATCAAGGCCTTCCTGACCCTGGAAGGCGTCGGCCGCCAGCTGGATCCGGACTTCGACATGGCCAGCGCGGCGCGGCCCTACGTGGAGCGCGCGATGCTGGCGCGTTACTCGCCGCGTGCACTGGCGCGGCGCGTGCGCAGCAGCACGCTGGATGCGCTGGAACTGGCCGGCGACATGCCGCGCGAACTGCGCCGTCTGCTGCGTGCGGCGCGGCGCGGTCGCCTGCACCTGCAGGTGGAAGTGACCACGCTGAAGGCCTTCGGCGAGCAGGTCGATCGGGCCGCGAACCGGCTGACCATGGGCGTGGTCACCGCCGCGCTGGTGATCGGATCCTCGATCGTGATGCACAGCGCCGGCGGCGGCATGCCGAGCCGCTGGCTGCTGGTGCTGGGCGTGCTCGGCTTCGTCGGCGCAGCCCTGTGCGGGGTGTGGATCCTGTTCTCGATCTGGCGCAGCGGGCGCGGGTAGACGCGGCTGCACCTGCGCCGGCACCGCGTTGGTGCGGAATGGCGCCGGTCATCCGGCAACCGCATCGATACGTCGACATGCGGCAGCCGCATGCGGATCAGCTGATTTTTAGCGGCGTTGCCGCTCGTCCTTCCCGATGCATGCGATGCGCGGTGGCCGCCGCGTGCACCGCGCCGGTGCATGCGAGTCCCGGTGCGAGGCCGACCGCACCGGGTGCCGCGCCGATTCGTTTCCCGTGCAACAGGGCCCTGCGATCGCAGGGCCGGACGGCCGCATGCGATGCGTGTCGTCCGCTGCCGACGGCGGTGCAGTGCGCATGCCCCACGTCGTCCGGTTATGGAGTGATATCCATTGCTCATTTACGTCATGCGGTGCTGTTCAGGTCTAGTGCGAAGCGTCCGGATGCCGGTGCGCAAGCGCGGCGCGGATCCTCCCCAACGACCCGAACCACCCTCGAGGACGCACGATGAAGCACCATGGTGGCAAGCGATTGCCGCGCAGAAGCAGTCTGGCCCTGGCACTGATGCTGGGCATTTTCTCCGATGCATCGGCGCAATCGACGACCGGCAGCATCTCCGGCACGATCGCCGACGCCACCGGCAGGACCGTGCTGATCGAGAACAACAGCGGCTTCAGCCGCGAGGTCGCACTCGATGCACGCGGCCGCTACTCGGTCGCCAGCCTGCCGCTGGGCACCTACCGGGTGACGGTCAGGGAAGGCGGGCAGACCGTCGAGGTGCGCGAGAACATCGCGATCACGGTGGGTGCCACGACCGACGTGTCGTTCGCCGGCGGCGACGTGCAGACGCTCGGCGCGGTCAGCGTGACCGGCTCGCGGGTGACCGCGATCGACGTGGCCAGCGTCGACACGCGCACGGTGATCACCGCGCAGGAACTGGCGGTGCTGCCGATCGCGCGCAATGCCGAGGCGATCGCCCTGCTGGCGCCCGGCGTGGTCAACAACAGCGGCGCGTTCCTTGGCACCGGTGGTACCGGCGGTTCGCTGCCGAGCTTCGGCGGTTCGGCGGCCTCGGAGAACGCCTACTACCTCAACGGTTTCAATACGACCGATCCCTACCGCAATCTCGGCGGCCTGACCCTGCCTTACGGCGCGATCGACCAGCAGGAGATCTTCACCGGCGGCTATGGCGCGCAGTACGGGCGCTCGAACGGCGGCGTGATCAACCAGGTCGGCCGTCGCGGCAGCAACGACTGGAGCTTCGGCGGCGCCCTGATCTTCGAGCCGCAGTGGCTGCGGACCAGGGAGAAGGACCTGCATTATTCCAACGTCGGCCAGATCGCCAACCCGGTGGCCGGGTCCCTGTACCGGCCCAACAGCGAGAACGAGACCGACCGCATCACCTACAGCGCCTACGCGGGCGGCCCGATCATCAAGGACAGGCTGTTCTTCTTCGTCGCGGGCGAGTTCTCGCGCACCGATGGCGAACGGCTCAATTCGGTCGAGGACACCTCGGCGCCGTACGTGGATTACACGTTCAGCGATCCGCGCTGGTACGCCAAGCTCGACTGGTACATCACCGACAACCATCTGCTCGAATTCACCGGCGCCTCGGACAAGCACAAGAGCGACGGCACGATCTACAACTACAACTACACCGATCTCGCCAAGACCACGGTGCGTGGCGCCGACAACGACATCGAGACCGGCCACGAACTGCTGAGCCTGAAGTACACCGGCTACCTCAGCGATTCGCTGACCCTGACCGCGCTGTACGGCGAGCAGGAATCCCCGAACTACAACCAGAATCCGGCCTACAACGCCAGCATCCCGTCGATCACCGGCCTGGTGAACCAGAACCCGGCGTACACCGGTGGCACGCCGATCGGCAACGACCAGACCGTCGCCACGATCACCGATCCGGACCGCCGCTACGAGAAGGACAACCTGCGGCTCAATCTGAACTGGGTCATCGGCGACCACAGCATCGACTTCGGCATCGACAACCAGGAACTGCGCGCCTTCAACCAGGGCTCGCGTACCTCGGGGCCGGGCTTTGCGTGGAACTACGGCCGCACCGCCAGCCCGCTGGTTCAGCTCAGCGGCGCCTCGCGCGAGGACGGCACCAGTGGCGTGCCGGGCCCCGGCAACTTCGCCAACGGGCAGGGCGGCTACTACGTCATCCAGACCAGCGCCTACAGCCTGAGCTCGTACAAGGCCGAACAGAACGCCTGGTACATCGAGGACAAGTGGCAGGTCACCGATCGGCTGCTGCTGTCGCTGGGCATCCGCAACGACAAGTTCGCCAACTACAACGACCGCGGCCAGGCCGTGATCGACGTGGACAACCAGTGGTCGCCGCGCCTGGGCTTCAGCTGGGACGTGAACGGCGATTCGAGCCTGAAGGTGTTCGGCAACGTCGGCCGCTATTACCTGGGCCTGCCGCTGGCGCCGGGCGGCCTGGGCAATTCCAGCCGCAACACCAGCACCTACTACACCTACAGCGGCATCAACGCCGATGGCACGCCGGTGCTGTCGGTGCAGATGGCGCCGCCGGTGTCGGCCAACGAGAACTTCGGCAATCCGCGCGATTACCGCACCATCGCCCCGGCCGACCTCGAGGGCGAGCACCAGGACGAGATCATCCTCGGCGCCAGCAAGCTGCTCGGCAGCGGCTGGCTGGCCGGCGTGCGCGCCACCCACCGCATCCTGCAGTCGTCGATCGACGACACCAAGGCCAACATCCCCGCCATCCGCGCGGCGGCCGCGGCGGCCGGCATCACCATCAGCCCGCAGAGCTCGGCCAGCATCCTGTTCAATGCCGGCGATACCAATACGTTCCGGATCCTGGGCACCGACGGACAGCTGCACAACCTGACCCTGACCAACGACCAGCTCGGCTTCCCGGAGCTCAAGCGCAACTACTCCGCGGTCGAGTTCACCCTGGAGCGTCCGTTCGACGGGCAGTGGTACACCAAGCTCAACTACGTCTGGTCGCACAGCTACGGCACGACCGAAGGGCAGATGCGTTCGGACCTGTACCGCGGCAACGGCGAGACGGTGGGCATCAACCAGGGCCAGAACTTCACCGCCACCACGCAGACCTGGGACCACCCGTCGCTGATGGAGTACTACAACGGCGACCAGTCCAACGATCATCGCCACGCGTTCAAGGCCTACGGGTTCTACCAGGCGACGCCGACCTGGGGCTTCTCCGGCAACGTCAGCCTGGTGTCGGGTGCGCCCAAGCAGGTCCTGGCCTACTACGCCGGCGAGAACTACCCGCGTTACGACAGCAACGGCAACTACCTGGGGCAGAACACCGATCCGGTCGGCTACGGCGGTTCGTACCACTTCTACAACGGCGAGCCGGCCCCTCCGGGCAGCCAGGGCCGGCTGCCGTGGGTACGCCAGCTCGACCTTGGCGTGACCTGGAAGCCGACGTTCGGCGACGGCCGGTTCGCGGTCAACCTCAACATCTTCAACGTGACCAACGAGCAGGCGGCGACCTACCTCAATGCCCGTTCGGAGATCGCGCCGGGGTCGCCGCATCCGCTGTTCGCCGCGCCGCTCTTCTACCAGACGCCACGCCATGCACGCCTGACCCTCAGCTACGACTGGTAACGTGCCGCATCGGCATCCACAGCGGGACATCGGCCAGCGCCGGTGTCCCGCGCTTGATCGGGAACACCGCAACGTGAAGAAGCATTGTTTTGTCGCCGGGCTGCTGCTGGCGACGCTGTCGTGTTCCAGCATCGCCGCCGCCCGCACCGGCGGCGATGGCATTTCAGAGCAGGCGCGCCGGATCCATGCGCGCGCGATCAACCTGGACACCCACCTGGATACGCCGGCGCTGTTCGGCCGGCCGGGCTGGAAGATCACCGACCGCCACACCTTCGAGCAGGACGGCAGCCAGGTCGATTATCCGCGCATGGTCGAAGGCGGGCTCGATGGCGGCTTCTGGGTCGTGTTCACCGGGCAGGGAACGCGTGATGGCGAAGGCAAGCGCGGGGCACGCGATTTCGGCCTCGGGCGGCTGGCGGAGATCCGCGAAATGGTCGCGGCCAACCCGGACAGGTTCGCACTGGCCACCACGGCCGACGATGCCGCGCGCATCAAGGCCGAGGGCCGGCGATCGGTGTACATCGCCATGGAGAACGCCTATCCGCTGGAGCACGATCCCAGCCTGCTGCGCTTCTATTACAGGCAGGGCCTGCGGATGCTTTCGCTGGCGCATACCAGCAACAACGACTTCGCCGACTCGTCCACCGATGCCAGGGGGCATGAGTGGGAAGGCCTCAGCGAGCAGGGCAGGGCGCTGCTCGTCGAAGCGAACCGGCTGGGCATCATCATCGACCAGTCGCATGCGTCCAACGCGGTGTTCGACCAGATCATCGCGCTGAGCAAGGCGCCGATCATCCTCTCGCACAGCGGCGCCTACGACGTGTACGCGCATCCGCGCAACATCGACGACGCGCGCATCCGCACCCTGGCCGCCAGGGGCGGCGTGATCCACGTCAATTCGCTGGGCGGGTATCTCATCGATACCGGCGCCACGCCCGAGTACCGCGCCGAGGTCGGCAAGGTGTATGCGGCGCTGGGTGGCCGCCGTGGACTGAACGAGGAACAGCGCCGACAGGCGCTGGCGCGGATCCGCGAACTGGACGTCAAGTACGGCATCAAGCAGGCCGACTTCGACGACTACCTGCGGCATCTGCTGCACATCGTCGAGGTCGCCGGCTGGCAGCATGTCGGGCTGGGTGCGGACTGGGACGGCGGTGGCGGCGTCGAGGGCTACCGCGACATCACCGCGCTGCCCAAGGTGACCCAGGCGCTGCTCGATGCCGGTTACGACGAGGAGCAGATCACCGCGATCCTGGGCGGCAACCTGATCCGCCTGATCCGCGAGGTCCAGGCCGTCGCCGATCCGGCCGCGGTCGCGGAGGCTCTGAAGTGAGCGGCCTGCGTGGCCATGCGCTCGTCGGCGCGGTGCTGGCCATGATGGCCGTCGGCGGCGCCATCGCCGCGCCGGCCGGGCTGGACACGCATGCCGAACGGACCGGGTTCGTCGAGACCGGCCGCTACGCCGAAGTCGGTGAACTCTGCGCCGCATTCGCACGGCGGTTTCCGGATGCCGTGCGCTGCGAGCGCTTCGGGACCACGCCGGAGGGGCGTCCGCTCCTGGTGCTGGTCGCCAGCACCAGCGGTGCGCTCGATCCCGCGCAGGCGAAGGCGCGCGGCCTGCCGGTCGTGCTCGTGCAGGGCGGCATCCATGCGGGCGAGATCGACGGCAAGGATGCCGGCTTCGGCCTGCTGCGCGACATCCTGCAGGGCACGCGGCAACGCGGCGTCCTCGACCGGCAGGTGCTGCTGTTCGTGCCGGTGTTCAACGCGGACGGGCACGAACGCTTCAAGGCCTGGAACCGGCCCAACCAGCGCGGACCGGTCGAGTCCGGCGTGCGCGCGACCGGGCAGAATTACAACCTCAACCGCGACTACGTCAAAGCCGATGCGCCGGAAATGCAGGCGATGCTGCGCCTGGTCGGACGCTGGGATCCGATCCTGGTGGCCGACCTGCACGTGACCAACGGGGCCAAGTTCCAGCACGACGTGGCCATCCAGGTCGAGCCGCTCAACGTCGGCGATGCCGGGCTGGCACGCGCAGGCAAGGCGCTCAGCGATGCGCTGCTGGCCCGCCATGCCGCGCGGGGCGGCCTGCCGCTGCCGTATTACCCGACGCTGCTCGCGCGCGACGACCCGAGCTCCGGGTTCGCCGCCAACGTCTACCCGCCGCGCTTCTCGACCGGCTATTTCCCTATGCGCAACCGCTTCACCGTGCTGGTGGAAACGCATGCCTGGAAGCCGTACGCGCAACGCGTGGCGATCACCCGCGATCTGGTCGGCGACATGCTGGCGCTGGCCGGCACCGATGGCCGCGACTGGCTGGCGCTGGCCGCCACGGCCGACCGCCAGGCCGCGGACATTGCCGGCACCCGGTTCGCGCTGGGCTGGACCCACACGGGCGAGCCGCGGCTGATCGATTTCGCTGGCTACGCCTACACGCGCGAGCGCTCGGACGTGTCCGGCGACCTGTGGACACGCTACGACGAGACCCGGCCGCAGGTCTGGCGCGTGCCGCTGTACGAACAGCTGCGGCCCGAGGCGACCGCCGACCTGCCGCGTGGCGGCTACGTGGTCGAAGCGGCGCATGCGGACAGGATCGGTGCGCTGCTCGACCTGCACGGCATCGCCCATCGGCGCATCGACGCGCGCCTGGACGCGCATCCGCTGGAGACCCGCCGGATCGCCGGCGCGACGATCTCCGCCACGCCGTTCGAGGGGCGTCACCAGGTCAAGGCCGAAGGCCAATGGAGCCGCGAGGCCCGCGACCTGCCGGCCGGCGCACTGTACGTGCCCCTGGCACAGCCGGCGTCGCGGCTGGTGGCGTCGCTGTTCGAACCCAACGGTCCGGATTCGCTGCTGGCCTGGGGCTTCTTCAATGCGATCTTCGAACGCAAGGAATACGTCGCGGCCTACGTGGCCGAGGAGATCGCGCGCGAGATGCTGCAGGACACCGCGGTGGCCGCCGAGTTCCGCGAGCGCCTGGCCAGCGACGCCGCCTTCGCGGCCAGCCCCGCGCAGCGGCTCGAATTCTTCACCCGCCGGCATGCGTCCTGGGAAGAGCGCTACGGGCTGTACCCGGTGTACCGCGTGCAGGCCGGCCTCTGAGCGAGGCGGTCTGCGCCCGCTTCACCGTAGCGACGGGTATCGAGGCCTGACTCACCGCTCCGCCGGATGCATGGCTTCCGGCCGGTACTCCAGCAGGTCGCCGGGCTGGCAATCCAGCACGCGGCAGATCGCCTCGAGCGTTGCGAAACGCACACCTTTGACATGGCCCTGCTTGAGCAGCGAGAGATTGGTCTCGCTGATGCCGATCAGGTCGGCAAGGTCTTTGGACTTCATCTTCCGCCGCGCGAGCATCACGTCGAGATTGACGACGATGGGCATCAGACGATGCTCCGTGCATCGTCCGCCGCCGCCGTGGCCAGGCGCATGAGATGGGCCACGCTGTACAGGCACAGACAGCCGATCAGGAAGATGTACGCGGCGCCCAGATCGACTGACATGCGGTAATCGTTGGGAACGCCGGCGATCTCGGATCCGAAGCCGGCGAGCAGCCAGGCCGCGAGCATGCAGACCGCATGCAGCGGCAGGGAATGGGCCAGCCAGCCGAACGCATCCGCGACCGGTCGCGTCAGTGCGTCATCGCGGTACAGGCGGTGTCCAAGCCGTCGCAACGCGGCCAGCGGCAGGAGGTAGGCCAGCATTCCGGCGAGGCAGGACAGTGCGAGCAGCAGGCGGGCGTCCGCTGAAAAGGCCGATGCCTGGGCCCCGGTGATGCCGAAGATCGACCAGAGCTGCGAGTGCGGCGGCTTTGGCATCCAGGGCAATGCAGTCAGGAACAGCCCCGGGATGGCGACCAGTGCCATGCCGACCGACGCCAGCGACATCAGATGGTAGCCAAGCCGGCGGATCCGAACCTCGATGCTCATCGTCCAACTCCTTTTGAGTGAATGAATATTCGTAAAACATAAATTAATTTCAATTTCAGTCAAGCCGCTTGCGGGTCATCCTAGTTAGTAGTATTACTACTAATCATGGATCTGACCGACACCCAGCAGGCCGTCCTGGCCCTGATCGCCGAGCGCATCGATGCGGAGGGCATGCCGCCGTCGCAGGCGGAAATTGCCCGCGCATTCGGCTTCAAGGGCGTACGCGCGGCGCAATACCACCTCGAGGCACTGGAGGCGGCCGGCGCGATCGAGCGGGTGCCCGGGCGGGCACGCGGCATCCGCGTGCTGTCGGCGCAACCGGCCGCGCTTCCTGTCCTGCAGCAGGCCGTGAACGACGATGCGCTGCGTCTGCCGGTCCTGGGGCGGGTGGCGGCGGGGTTGCCGATCGGCGCCGACGCGCCGGCCAGCATGGCCGAGCGTTTCCTGGTCCTGGACCGGGTGCTGTTCTCGCCCTCGCCCGATTACCTGCTCAAGGTCGAGGGCGACTCGATGCGCGACGAGGGCATCTTCGACGGCGACCTGATCGGGGTGCACCGCACGCGCGACGCCCGCTCCGGCCAGATCGTCGTCGCCCGGGTCGACGAGGAGATCACGGTCAAGCTGCTGAAGATCGGCAAGGACCGGATCCGGCTGCTGCCGCGCAATCCGGATTACGCGCCGATCGAGGTGCTGCCGGACCAGGATTTCGCGATCGAGGGCCTGTACTGCGGTCTGGTCCGGCCCAATCGCTGATGCCGCTGCAGGCGGCTTCCCTGACGCCTGCGCGGGGTTTTCCGACAACGGCATGCCGTCCAGGGCGATGAATTCCGGATCGCCGACGCACTAATTTCGATTCAAGGGCCGGCCGTCGCAGCCTGTGCGACGCGGCCTGCCCACACTCACCCTCACACACTGACACCGAGGATATCCAGATGGACGAGAACAAGAAGCGGGCCCTGACCGCGGCCCTGAGCCAGATCGAGAAGCAGTTCGGCAAGGGGTCGGTCATGCGCATGGGCGACCGCGTCATCGAAGCGACCGAAGTCGTGCCGACCGGCTCGCTGATGCTGGACATCGCACTGGGCATCGGCGGCCTGCCCAAGGGCCGCGTCGTCGAGATCTACGGTCCAGAGTCCTCGGGCAAGACCACGCTGACCCTGCAGGCCATCGCGCAGTGCCAGAAGCTGGGCGGCACCGCGGCCTTCATCGATGCCGAGCACGCGCTGGACCCGGTCTATGCCGGCAAGCTGGGTGTCAACGTCGACGACCTGCTGCTGTCGCAGCCCGACACCGGCGAGCAGGCGCTCGAGATCGCCGACATGCTGGTGCGCTCGGGTTCGGTCGACATCGTGGTCATCGACTCGGTCGCCGCGCTGACTCCGAAGGCCGAGATCGAGGGCGAGATGGGCGACCAGCTGCCCGGCCTTCAGGCCCGCCTGATGAGCCAGGCGCTGCGCAAGCTGACCGGCAACATCAAGCGCTCCAACACCCTGGTGGTGTTCATCAACCAGCTGCGCCACAAGATCGGCGTGATGATGCCGGGCCAGAGCCCGGAAACCACGACCGGCGGCAACGCGCTGAAGTTTTACGCCTCGGTGCGCCTGGACATCCGCCGCATCGGCGCGATCAAGAAGGGCGACGAGATCATCGGCAACCAGACCAAGATCAAGGTGGTCAAGAACAAGATGGCGCCCCCGTTCAAGCAGGTCGTCACCGAGATCCTGTACGGCGAGGGCATCAGCCGCGAGGGCGAGCTGATCGACATGGGCGTCGAGGCCAAGCTGGTCGACAAGGCGGGCGCCTGGTACAGCTACGGCTCCGAACGCATCGGCCAAGGCAAGGACAACGCCCGCACCTACCTGCGCGAGAACCCGCAGGTGGCGATCAAGCTCGAAGCCGAGCTGCGCGAGAAGTTCCAGCCGGCCGAAGGGACGCGCGAAGAGGATGCGGACGAAGGCGGCGAGTAATGAGGCGCTTGCCCGCTGAAGTGCTGTCAGTGGCGCGGAGGCGGGTACGCACCTTGTAGCCAGGGAGGCATGGCGCCAGGGAAGGCGCACATTTTTCCGGTAACAGGGCAGGGCGATGGGCACTGACCAGCAGGATCCGCCGGCACCCCGCCGGCGACGGCGCCAGGTGGAACAGACGCCGGTGCAGCGGGCGCTGGGGCTGCTGGTGCGCCGCGAGCATTCACGCCGCGAGTTGACCCGCAAACTGACCGCGCGGGGTATCGAGGCCGATGCCGCCAACGCCGCGGTCGAGCGCCTGGCGGGCGAAGGCTGGCAGGACGACACCCGTTTCGCCGAGTCGCTGCTGCGCAACCGTGCCGGCAGCGGCTATGGCCCGCTCTACATCAGGGCCGAGCTGGGCACCCATGGCCTGCCTGGCGAACTGGTGTCCGCCACGCTGGAAGGCTACGACGGCGACTGGATCGAGAATGCCCGCGACCTGCTCCGGCGCCGCTTCGGCGAAGAAGGGCCGGTCGACCTGGCCCAGCGGCGCAAGGCCGCCGACCTGCTGGCCCGACGGGGCTTCGACGGCGACAGCATCCGGGTAGCCAGCCGCTTCGATCCTGACGACTGAGGCCCACGGGCCTGATACCCTTTAGCGGTTGCCTTCCCCGTCTCCGGGGCCACAGCCGCGCCCGGGTTCCGGCCGGCCGCCGCCCCCTGCTGCCAGCCAGAGCCAGATGACCGCCTCCACGCCGTATACCACCGCCCGCATCCGCAGCGACTTCCTCGACTTCTTCCGCGACAAGGGCCACACCATCGTGCCGTCGGCGCCGCTGGTGCCGGGCAACGACCCGACCCTGCTGTTCACCAACTCGGGCATGGTCCAGTTCAAGGACGTGTTCCTGGGCGCGGAGAAGCGCAGCTACGTGCGCGCGGCCGACGTCCAGCGCTGCCTGCGCGCCGGCGGCAAGCACAACGATCTCGACTCGGTCGGCTACACCGCCCGCCACCACACCTTCTTCGAGATGCTGGGCAACTGGTCGTTCGGCGACTACTTCAAGAAGGACGCCATCGCCTGGGCCTGGGAGCTGCTGACCGGCGTCTGGAAGCTGCCAGCCGAGCGCCTGCTCGTCACCGTCTACCACACCGACGACGAGGCCTACGCGCTGTGGCGCGACATGGTCGGCATCCCGGAAGAACGCATCGTCCGCATCGGCGACAACAAGGGGGCGCCGTACGCGTCGGACAACTTCTGGCAGATGGCCGATACCGGCCCCTGCGGCCCGTGCACCGAGATCTTCTACGACCACGGCGACCATATCGCCGGTGGCCCGCCCGGCTCGCCGGACGAGGACGGCGACCGCTTCATCGAGATCTGGAATCTCGTGTTCATGCAGTTCGACAAGCAGCCCGACGGCACCCTGGTGCCGCTGCCGGCGCCGTGCGTGGACACCGGCATGGGCCTGGAGCGCCTGGCCGCGATCCTGCAGCACGTGCACACCAACTACGAAATCGACCTGTTCCAGGCGCTGATCCGCAAGGCCTCCGAGCTGACCGGCATGGCCGACCTGGAGAACAAGTCGCTGCGTGTGATCGCCGATCACATCCGCGCCTGTTCGTTCCTGATCGTCGACGGCGTGCTGCCGTCCAACGAGGGCCGCGGCTACGTGCTGCGCCGGATCATCCGCCGCGCCCTGCGCCATGGCTGGATGCTGGGCGTGCGCCAGCCGTTCTTCAGCGCGCTGGTGCAGACCCTGGTCGAGCAGATGGGCGAGGCCTACCCGGAACTGCCGGCGGCGCAGGACACGGTGACCCGCGCCCTGCGTGCCGAGGAGGAGCGCTTCGCCGAGACCCTCGACGCCGGCATGAAGATCTTCGAGGACATCGCCGCCAGGGCCGCGGACAAGGTGATCCCCGGCGCCGACGCGTTCCGCCTGTACGACACCTATGGCTTCCCGCTGGATCTGACCGCCGACATCGCGCGCGAGCGCGACATGAGCGTGGATACCGCCGGGTTCGACGCCGCCATGGACAACCAGCGCGAGACCGCGCGCGCAGCCGGCAAGTTCGGCGGTGGCGTCAGCCTGCCGGCCGACCTGGTCGCGACCCTGTCCCCGACCGCCTTCCTCGGTTACGACGCGCTGCAGGCCGATGGTCTGAAGGTCGTGGCCCTGCTGCGCGATGGCCGCCCGGTCGCGTCGGCCGACGTCGGCGACGAGTTGATCGTGCTGACCGACCGCACCCCGTTCTATGCCGAGTCGGGCGGCCAGGTCGGCGACACCGGCCAGCTGTCCGGCGCCGGCGTGCAGCTGGACGTGCGCGACACCCAGAAGTTCGCAGGCCAGTTCCACGGCCACGTCGGTCGCCTGGCGACCGGCTCGCTGAAGGTCGGCGACACCCTGGCCGGTACGGTCGATGCCGCCCGCCGCGGCACCATCGTGCTGAACCACTCGGCCACCCACCTGCTGCATGGCGCGCTGCGCGGCCTGCTTGGCACCCATGTCGCGCAGAAGGGCTCGCTGGTCGCGCCCGAGCGCCTGCGTTTCGACTTCTCGCACTTCCAGCCGATCACTGTCGACGAACTGGCCGTGATCGAGCGCAAGGTCAACGACGAGGTGCGTGCCAACCATCCGGTCGTGATCCAGCAGATGGACATGCAGGCCGCGATCGATTCCGGTGCCATGGCGCTGTTCGGCGAGAAATACGGCGAGCGCGTGCGCGTGGTGACGATGGGCGCGTCGGTCGAGCTGTGTGGCGGCACCCATGTCGGCCGCACCGGCGACATCGGCCTGTTCAGGATCGTGTCCGAGGGTGGCGTCTCGGCCGGCGTGCGCCGGATCGAGGCGGTGACCGGGCAGGGCGCGCTGGACCACGTCGCGGGCGAAGCCCGCAGCCTCGACGAGGCCGCCTCCATCCTGGGCGGCAGCCGCGGCGACGTGGTCGACAAGGCCCGCTCGCTGGCCGAGCGGATCCGCCGGCTGGAGCGCGAGGTCGAATCGTTCAAGGCCAAGGCGGCCAGCAGCGCCGCTGCCGACCTGGCTTCGGCCGCGGTCGAGATCGATGGCATCAAGGTGCTGGCGGCGCGGCTGGAAGGCATCGACGCCAAGGGCCTGCGCGAAGCGGTGGACCGGCTCAAGCAGCAGTTCGGCGACGCCGTGATCCTGCTGGCCGGCACCCAGGACGGCAAGGCGGCCCTGGTCGCCGGCGTGAATGGTTCCGCAACGGGACGGGTCAAGGCGGGCGAACTTCTGTCCCATGTCGCCGGTCAGATCGGTGGCAAGGGCGGCGGCCGCCCGGATCTCGCCCAGGGTGGTGGCGAGGACGGGCCCGCCCTTGCACTTGCCCTGCAGCAGGTGCCTTCCTGGGTGGAACAGCGACTGCACTGACTTAACTGTAAGGAAGCCGGCGAGGGCATGGCCCTTGCCGCTGTCCGGTTGGACAAGTAGGATCGCGTTCTTTCCCGCGTAGCCGACGAGTTGGATGCGCGTTCCATGTCAACCCTCGGGTTGGCAGGACGCAGCCGGCGCAGGTGTGCCGGCTCCATGGAGATTGACCCCAATGTTGATTCTGACCCGCCGCGTAGGTGAAACCCTGATGATCGGAGACTCGGTGACCGTCACCGTGCTCGGCGTCAAGGGCAACCAGGTACGTATCGGCATCACCGCACCGAAGGATGTGGCGGTGCACCGCGAGGAAATCTACCAGCGCATCCAGCGCGGCGAAGCGCCGGGCGCGGGAGAGCACGAAAGCGGCTCCTGATTGTCGAAAATGTTTGCCGTATGACGGCCCAGAAGGTATTCTTTCGCGGCTCGTCGCCAACAAGGAACGGGTCGGAAAACGGAGTGATGCCCGAGAGGCCGAAGGGGCTCCCCTGCTAAGGGAGTATAGGGTCAAAAGCTCTATCGAGGGTTCGAATCCCTCTCACTCCGCCAGTCCCAGACTGCACGTCAAAGCCGCCTTCGGGGCGGTTTTTTCGTTTCTGCTTTCCGGCATTCCGACAGGGCTGCTCGGTGCTTCCCGGGTGTGGGATTCGAGTGGATCGGCCGGACCGTGGCGCGGTCGTTTCGCATGGCGGCCGCGTGCTGCAGTCCGCTCATCCCGATGGAGCGTAGGCCATCGTCGTCCGCATGGCCGTGCTGTCGGAGAGGGTGGGGGCAATGCTCGATTGCTCCTGTTCGCGGCGGTCTTTCGTGGCTTCGGGGTCATCATGCTGCCCACTGCCCACTGCCCACTGCCCACTGCCCACTGCCCACTGCCCACTGCCCACTGCCCACTGCTGCCCGTGCCCGTGCCCGTGCCCGTGCGTGCCCGCCGCCGTTTTTACGGCCGCAGTCACCGGCCCGCCGCGACGTGCTGCGTCCGCGTTGCCGCAGGTCTTCGTGCTGGATGCATGAAGCGGCTTCTGACGTCGTTATCGATCCATTGTCTGGAATGGTCGCGCCTGTCGCGCGATGCGCTGCCGGCTGCGTTCGCGCACGCGTTGCCCGCATCCAGGGGGTGGGCTGTGCGGGGGGATTTCGTGTGTCGGATCTCGGCGCGTTGCGGCGTCGTCTGCTGCCGTGCGTGGAGTGAGGCGTGGCGGTTGGTGCCGTGTCATGGAGGGCGCGCCTTCGGTGCTGGCCGCGACAGTGGCGCGTACATCAGGTCGTCCGCAAACCGGCGCTGCTGCGCGCGTAAGCGATCCGCATCGTCGAGTGTCGTGGCTTGCGCCATCGCGCGTATGACGGCGATGTAGTGACGTCCCCATTCCTCCTGCGCTCCAGCATTGCGGCTGGTGCCGGAGGCGTCTGTGGGGCTCCGCGCGCGCAGTGTGCGGTGGTTGAGGCGAGGCGCCTGGTCGGTTGCCTGCACGGCGCCATGCGCATTCCAGTGCATGGCGCGCACATCTCGCGGCGGCAGGATCATCGATGCGGCGATACGCGACGCTTCGGTGTGTGCAGTGTTCGTACTGCGAACGAACAGGCAAAAAAAAAGCCGGCAGTCGATGACTGCCGGCTCTCGTAAAATGGCGCGCCCGGAGAGATTCGAACTCCCGACCGCCTGGTTCGTAGCCAGGTACTCTATCCAGCTGAGCTACGGGCGCGCTGAAGCAAGGAGCGAGATTATGGGGAAGCAGGAAGTCTTCGTCAATCACTTTTGTGAAATTTTTTCTTCGCGTCGCTTCCTGCCGTGTCCGAGTCCTCCAGCAGTGCGCGGGCGACCGCGCCGGGCTGTTTCATCCAGCTGAAGTGATCGGCGCGCGTGCCCAGCGCGGCCGCGTCCAGACGGGTGATGGAGACGTCGCTCGTGCCCATGCGCGCGGCCAGCCGTCGCAGCGAGGAGGCCGGCGCCATCCAGTCCGCGTCGAGCACCACGCCGCGCAGCGGCGCATGGCAGGCGGCCATGTCCGCATCGAGGTCCTGTGGCATGCCCTGCGCGGCGTAGCGGTCGAGCAGGCCGACGCGTGCCCAGTCGTGGATCAGGCCGCGCGCCTCGTTGCCGCCGAAGCCGAGGCGGCGTCCGTGCAGCACGCCCTGGCGGCGCGCCAGCCACGGCAGGAAGCGGTAGACCAGCGGCAGGGCGTAGCGCAGCGGTGCCGGGAAGCTGCGCCAGTACGGCGTGCCGCTTGCGACCAGCCAGAGCGCGGCGAACCGGCGCGGATGCTGGCCGGCCAGGCAGCAGGCGAGCTGGCCGCCGAGGCTGTGCCCGCCGATCAGCAGTGGCAGCGGCGTGGCGGCCGCGTCGATGGCGTCCAGGCTGGCCGGAAGGTCCTGCTCGAGCAGCGCGCGATAGCCCCAGTCGCTGCCGCGTCCAGCGCGCAGCGTGCTGCTGCCGTTGCCGCGCCATTCGTGCAGGTGGACATCGACGCCTTCCGCGGCAAGCGTTTCGGCGAAGGGGAGGTAGTGGCGCGCCGCCACGCCGAGTGCGGGCAGCCACAGCAGGCGCGCGCGTGGCGCGGCTGCGTGTGCGGCCAGCAGGGTGAAGACGTGGCCGTCGCCGGCCTGCACACGCTGCTCGGCCGGCGCGGAGGTCATCGCTGCGCGAAGTGGTCGAGGACGACGACGTCGCCGCGACCGGGGCGATAGCCGCCGCGCAGCGCTGCATGCACGTAATCGGCGGCCTCGGCGCAGGCCCGGGGCAGGGCGTGGCCAAGGCACAGATTGGCCGCGACCGCCGATGCCAGGGTGCAGCCGGTGCCATGCGCCTCGACGCGCAGGCGCGGATGCGCGCTGGCGTGCTGCCCGTCCGCATCGGCCAGGATGTCGACCACCTCGCCGGGGCCGGCCAGATGGCCGCCCTTGAGGAACACCGCGGGCGCACCGAGCGCACGCAGCGCATCGGTGGCCGCGCGCATCGCCTGCAGGCTGTCGATCTTCCAGCCCAGCAGCAGTTCGGCCTCGGGCAGGTTGGGCGTGATCACCGTGGACAGCGGCAGCAGCCGCGTGCGCAGGGCATCGAGTGCGTCTTCCTGCAGCAGCCGTGCCCCGCTGGTGGCGACCATCACCGGGTCGAGCACCACGTGCGCCGGCCGATGCCGCTGGATCGCACGGACCACGGTGTCGATCACGTCGGCGCTGGCGAGCATGCCGAGCTTGACCGCACCGATGCGGAAGTCGTCGAAGCAGGCGTCGATCTGGGCGTCGAGGAAGCCGATGTCCGGCACGTGCACCGCCGTGACGCCGCGCGTGTGCTGCGCGGTCAGCGCCGCGATCGCGGACAGGCCGTGCACGCGATGCGCGGCGAAGGTCTTGAGGTCGGCCTGGATGCCGGCGCCACCGCCGGAATCGGAGCCGGCGATGGTCAGGGCGCAGAGAGGGCGTTGATCGGACATGCGGCTATTCTGCCGGAAGCGTCATCGCGGCGTCGCCGTGGTGCGGGGCGTCGCGCCATGCCGCCTCCGGTCCCGCAACCGCCAGGCGCGCGCATCGGCATCGTGGCGGCGCTGCGGGTGAGACGACGGTGTCGAGTCCATGAGCGGAGTTCCACGCCCATTCCGGCGGCGGGCACGCCAGGCGCAGGCCTTGCCTGCAGAAGGTCAGGGCGACGTGTCCGGTGGCGATCCGCCGCGGGCGGCGCGATCCCGCTGAAGCATGCAGTGCCGATAGGCGACATGGGCCACGCCGGTGGCGCCGGTCAGCGCGGCCGGGATCAGCAGCGCGTGGTAGCCGATGGTGCGGAACAGCGTCGCGCCGAGGACGCCGCCACCGAGAAAGCCGCTGATGATCAGGCCGCTCAGGGTCAGCCGTCGCATCGGCAGGGGCAGCCCCCGGATCAGGTGGCCCAGGCCGATGCCGAGGTCGGTGAACATGCCGCTCAGGTGCGTGGTGCGCACGATCGCGCCGCTGTAGGTGGTGACCATCGCGTTCTGCAGGCCGCAGGCCATCGCCGCAAGCAGTGCGCCATTGAGCTGCTGGCGCTCGAACAGCGGCACGGCGGTCGCCAGCAGCAGCGCTTCCAGGGCCAGCACCACGCCATAGCGGCGGCCGAGCCGCAGCGCGCCATCCTGGATGATCAGCCCGCTCAGCATCGCGCCCGCACAGAAGGCGATCAGGATCGCCCACAGGTGCCGCACCGCGCGCCAGTCGCCCTCCGCCAGCGCCGCCCCGAGCAGGCTGGTGGTGCCGGTCAGGTGGCTGACCGCGAGGTGTTCGAAGCCGAGGTAGCCGATCACGTTGACCATGCCGGCGATGCAGGCCAGCGTCACGGCGCCGACCCAGACCCAGCGTGGCAGCTGCAGGCCCATCGGCGCCGGCCTCAGGCCTGGTCCTTCAGGCGCACGCCACGGCCCTGGCCATGGCTCGGACGGCCGGGGCCGAGCAGCTCGATGCCGGCCGCCTCCAGCGCGTCGACGACCTTCATCAGCGTATCGACCACGCCGCGCACCTGTCCCGTGCTGGCTTCCATGCGCTGGATCGTCGGCAGCGACACACCGGCCAGCGCGGCGAGCTGGCGCTGGTCGATGCCGAGCAGGGCCCGGGCGGCGCGCAACTGGCTGGCAGTGATCATGGCGGACCGCCGCGTTGGGAGGGCAGGGCGCATGATCGATCCGTGGAGCGCTTGAATGCAAGTTCAGGGCGTTCTTGTTGATGCCTGAAACATCATCCGTCCGCGATGATGGCGACGTTGCGGGGCCTGCCAAGCGAGACCGGTCACGTGGCCGTGGCGCTGCCTGCATTCGCATGGTGCGCAGCGCGTGTTCGGGAGCGCCTTTCCAGGCGTTCCCCGCGGCCCCAGTCGTGTTCCAGCAAGCGATGCCGCCGCCGGCTTGCGCGGTGTGCACAGGCGATGGCGGCGGTCAGGGTCGCAGAGGAGGCCGGGCGGCCCTGCTGCCGTGGCGTGGAGGGCGCCGGATGCAGGAAAGCCATCGTGGGCACGCCGGTCGGCTGGCCTCTTCGACAGCGGCCCGGTCCCCTGTATCGATCCACGGCATCGGGCGCGCGTCGGGCGCGCGTCGGGCGTCGGCGACGTTCCTGGCGGTGCATCGGCGTGCGATGCCATTGGCGATGGTGGTCGATCCGCGTGCGCTGGCGTGCGCACGCCGTGCCCTGGGCGCGAACGTCTGGTGCGCCTCGCATGCCGTGCGCCGACGCGCGTGCAGCGCCGGAGGGCGACGTTCGTGCGTGACTGCGTGGCCTTGTCGCCGCGGCCGGCCGCCCGTTGCAGGTCGTTCAGGGCAGCGATCATCGCGCCGCGCGCCGCAGCGAGCGGGGGCGAAGAGGGGGCCGGCATCGCGGTCGATGCCGGCCGGTGGGTCACAGCACCTCGGACGCGAAATCGGCCAGGCGCGAGCGCTCGCCGCGGCGCAGGGTGATGTGCGCGCTGTGCGGCCAGTTCTTGAACCGGTCCACCGCGTAGGTCAGGCCGGACGTCGTCTCGGTCAGGTACGGGGTGTCGATCTGCTCGACGTTGCCCAGGCAGACGATCTTGGTGCCGGGGCCGGCGCGGGTGATCAGGGTCTTCATCTGCTTGGGCGTCAGGTTCTGCGCCTCGTCCAGGATCAGATAGCGGCTCAGGAAGGTGCGGCCGCGCATGAAGTTCATCGAACGGATCTTGATCCGCGAGGCGAGCAGGTCGTTGGTCGCCTGGCGGCCCCAGCTGCCGCCTTCCTGGGTGTGGGTGAGCACTTCCAGGTTGTCGGTCAGCGCGCCCATCCACGGCGTCATCTTCTCCTCCTCGGTGCCGGGCAGGAAGCCGATGTCCTCGCCGACGCTGACCGTGGCGCGGGTCATGATGATCTCGCGGTAGCGCTGCTGGTCCATGGTCTGGGCCAGGCCGGCGGCCAGCGCGAGCAGGGTCTTGCCGGTGCCGGCGGTGCCGAGCAGGGTGACGAAGTCGATGTCCGGGTCCATCAGCGCGTTGAGCGCGAAGTTCTGCTCGCGGTTGCGCGCGCTGATGCCCCAGACCGCGTGCTGGCCGCTGCGGAAATCATCGACCAGGGTCAGCGTGGCCCGGCCGCCTTCGACCTTGGCCACGCGCAGCTCGACCTCGTCCTCGCCCGGCAGGTACAGGTACTGGTTCGGGTGCCAGTCCTCGTCGTCGCGCAGCTGCACCTCGTAGCTGGCGCGCGCACGGTCGCTCCAGCTGCGCAGGTCGGCGCCGTGCAGCTTCCAGAAGTCCTCCGGCAACTGGGTCGCGCCGGTGTAGAGCAGGCTGAAATCGTCGAGCGCGCGGTCGTTCTCGTAATCCTCGGACACGATGCCGGCGATCGCGGCCTTGATCCGCAGGTTGATGTCCTTGGAGACGAACACCACCGGGATGTCCGGGGTCTGCTCCTTCAACGCCAGGATCGCGCCGAGGATCGCGTTGTCCGGGATCACCGCGCCGAAACTCTTGCCCGCTTCGAAATGGCTGGTCTGGAAACGCAGCAGGCCCACGCTCTGCTTGCCGCGCAGCTGCAGGCCCTGCGGCCGCAGCAGCGGAATGCCTTCGGCCATGTTCTCCAGGCCCGAGGCCTGCACCAGCTCGTTGAGGAAACGGCTGACCTGGCGCGCGTTGCGGCTGGCTTCGGTGGTGCCCTTCTTGCCGTTGTCCAGCTCCTCGATCACCTGCATCGGCAGGTAGACATCGTGTTCCTCGAACTTGAACAGCGCGGTGGGGTCGTGCATCAGCACGTTGGTGTCCAGCACGTAGATGCGCTTGCCTCGGGTCATCGTGGCTTCCTGGTGGTCGTCCGTTCCGTCGACCGGGCCGGGCGGCCCGCGGAACGGATGGGGGTGAACTCGGGATGCGATCGCGTTGCGTCGGTCGAACGCGCACGGACGAATCGCCGCAGCCTGCTGGGCAGGGCGGCGATCGGCGTGGCGGATGGGGTCGTCACTGGGTGCGGGCGGCGTTCAGTGCGTCGAGCACGGCCTGGGCGTGGCCGGGAACCTTGACCTTGCGCCAGCTCTGCGCGACGCGGCCGTGAGGGTCGATCAGGAAGGTGCTGCGCTCGATGCCGAGCACCGTGCGCCCGTACATGTTCTTTTCCCTGATCACGTCGAAGGCGCGGCACAGGGCCTCGTCGCCATCGCTGACCAGCGGGAAGGCGAACCCCTGCCTGGCGCAGAAGTTGTCGTGCGACTTCACCGAGTCGCGCGACACGCCCAGGATCCCGGCGCCGGCCGCCTCGAACCGCGGCAGCAGTGCATTGAACTCCAGGCCCTCGGTGGTGCAGCCGGGCGTGGCGTCCTTGGGATAGAAGTACAGCACCAGCCAGCGGCCGGCGAAATCGGCCAGGGTCGTGCTGCGGCCACCGGACAGGGCCAGCGGTAGCGCGAGCGTGGAGGATGGCAGTGCGGTGGGGGTGTCAGTCATCGGAATCCGGTGTCTGTGCATCGGTCGCCGGGCCGACGTTCATGCCGTCGTACGCGGCGACCTCGAACGTCCTGGCTAGGGCCTCGAAGCCGCGGTTGCGCACTTCCAGCGACCAGGTGGTGTGGGTTTCCACGCGTTCGACATGCAGGAAATACACGCCTTCCTCGGTGTTCTCGACGCCGTCGGCGCTTCCATCGGATTCGATGGTGAAGATGTCGACGTGGCGGTAGCCGTCCTGGACCAGCTGCTCGCCAAGGCGCTTGAGCCGGTGCGGATCGCGGTCGGTGAAGAAGTAGCCCCACAGCATGGGGCCGTCGATGTCCCAGTCGGTCTCGGCGCGGATGTCGGCGAACATCTGGTCCACGGAAGACGTGTCGATGGCCATCGTCAGCTCGGTCCTCAGAACTTCATCGGATCCATGATCGCGTCCAGGTTCAGATGGTCGCAGAACTCGAGGAAATCGTCGCGCAGCGCGGCGATGTGCATGTTGGCGGGGACACCGATCGTGACCTGGGCCGAGAACATCTCGGCTCCGGTCTGCATCGCGCGGTAGCGCGTGCTCTGCAGGTTCTCGATGGTGATGCCCTGGCGGTCGAAGAAATCGGCCAGCTGGAACAGGATGCCCTGCTTGTCCGCGGCGACCACCTCGACGATGTACGGCAGCAGGTTGGACTGGCTCTGCTTCGGGCCGGTCCGGTACCAGTTCAGCTTCAGGCCGTCCTCGCGCTCCAGCCGGCCGAGCATCGCCTCCAGCTTGGCCACGGCGTCCCACGAGCCCATCGCCAGCGCGGTCATCGACACGTCGCGGCCGACCGTGGACAGCCGGGAGTCGACCAGATTGCAGCCGCTGTCGGCGATCCGTCGCGTCACCGCCAGCAGCGGCGACTCCGGATGCGTCGTATAGGCGTTGATCAGGAGGTGGTTTTCGTTCGGCGAAGGCCGGGACTGTGCGTCGGTCAAGTGAGCTTCCGGCATTGCGAGAGACTGAATGGCAGGCAGGCGAGAGCCGACCGCTGCCGCGCAGCATACTTGCCCGTGCTTTCGCGCCGCAAGTATGATCGGGCGTCCCGGAAACCGGCCCGCGCCACGCGTGAAGGCCGCACAACCCCAGAGCGATCCGCTTGCATCCGTTCGGCCTGATCACCGCGCTCGCCACGCCCTTCGACGAGGCCGGCGGCATTGACCTGAACGCCTGGCGCCGTCTGCTCGAATGGCAGCTGGGCGCGGGCGTGCAGGGCGTGGTCGTGGCCGGCTCGACCGGCGAGGCGGCGATGCTGGAGGACGCCGAGTACGACAGCCTGCTGGGTGCCGCGGTCGAACAGGTCGCCGGCCGGGTGCCTGTCTGGGCCGGGACCGGCCAGTCCGGCACCGCCCGGACCATCGCCCAGACCCGACGCGCCGCCGCCCTGGGCGCGGACGCGGCACTGGTGGTGACCCCGCCCTATGTCCGCCCGACCCAGGCCGGCCTGGTCGCCCATTACCGCGCGGTCGCCGAAGATGGTGGCCTGCCGCTTGTGCTCTACAACGTGAGCGGCCGGACCAGCTGCGACATGCAGCCGGAGACGGTGGCCGAACTGGCGACGCATCCGCGGATCGTCGGCATCAAGGAAGCCAGCGCCGCGTCCGAACGGCTCGAGGCCCTGCTGGCGCTGCGTCCGGATGGATTCGCGATCCTGGGCGGCGACGATGCGACGGCCGGCCGCGCGATGCTGGCCGGCGCCGACGGCCTGGTCTCGGTCGGCGCCAATGCCCTGCCGGCGGCCTACCGGCGCCTCTGCGACCTGGCCCGCGGCGGCGATGCCGTTGCGACCGCCGCCTGGGACGCAACGCTGGCTCCGATGCATGCCTTCTGCGGCGTCGAGCCGAATCCGATCCCGATCAAGGCTCTGCTGCAGCGCCTGGGGGTCGGTCGTGGCGTACGGCTGCCCCTGCTGCCGCTGTCGGTAGCGCATCATGACGCCCTCAGGCGCGCGGCCGAGCTGGCCCGCGACCTGGAAGACTCCTGCGGCCGCGAACCCCTCGCGGCCTGATCCACATCAACACACCCGAATCCGGAGATTTGCCGATGTCCCTGTCTTCCCGCGCTCCCCGCGCCATCGCGACCCTCGTGCTCGCTGCCACCGTGGTCGCGACGCTCGGCGGTTGCTCGTGGTTCCGCAAGGGCCCGAAGGGCGATTACGCGCTCGAACAGCAGGCGCGCCCGCTGGAAGTGCCGCCGGACCTGAACCTGCCCGACACCACCGGCGCGATGCCGCTGCCGCAGGCCGGCACCCAGGCGCCGATCGCCGCCGCCCCGGCCGCCTCGCCGAGCGGCTTCACCGTCGCCGGCAGCCGCGACGTGGTCTTCGGCCAGGTCGGCGAAGCGCTCGAAGCGGTGGACGGCGTCGAGATCGCCAGCCGCGCGCAGCTGCTTGGTACCTACGACGTGGCCTATGAAGGCAGCAACTTCCTGGTCCGCGTGACCGCGGTCGAGAGCGGCGTCTACGTGGCGGCGGTCGATCCGCGTGGCCTGCCGGCCGCCGGCCCGGCCCCGGTCAAGCTGATCGCCGCAGTGCAGGCCGCGCTCGCCACCCGCTGAGGCGTCACGCCCGCAGACAAGGAAAAGGCGCCGGAAGGCGCCTTTTTCGTTGCTGCTGTCGACCGATCCGACAGGCGCGCGGCCGTGGCCTGGATGGATCAGCGCTGCAGCAGCGGCAGCTTGCCGGTCTTGCCGTCCCACTCGGCGGCGTCGGCCAGGGGCTCCTGGCGCACGGTGATCACCGGCCAGCCGCGCGACAGTTCCGCGTTCAGGGCCACGAACTGCTCCTGGCCGGCCGGCACGTCGTCCTCGGGGAAGATCGCGTTGGCCGGGCATTCCGGCTCGCACAGGGTGCAGTCGATGCACTCGTCCGGATCGATCACCAGGAAGTTCGGCCCTTCATGGAAACAGTCGACCGGGCACACCTCGACGCAGTCGGTGTACTTGCACTTGATGCAGTTCTCGGTAACGACGAAGGGCATGGATGGATCCGTGGACCACGACAACGGGGCCGGTATTCTAATCCAGCCGCCCTCCAACGTCGCTGTTGCGACGCATGCGCAGCGGCCCTGGGGCTGGTGTCGGATCGCATGGTCGCCGGCGCCCGGTCGGCCCGGTCCCGCGGACGGCGGGTGCGGGCCAGCGCGGAGGGCATGCGATCCGGCGTGCGACGGCGCGGCACGCGTGGCTCGGGCCCAGGTGTTCGACGCCGGGCGGTCGTCGCTGCGATGAAGCCCGGCAGTGGCCGGCGATCAGGCCAGGCCGCGGGCGCGGGCCAGCGCATGCAGGCCGGTCGCGGCCAGGTCTTCCGCATGGCGCAGGACCGGGACATCCAGCCCGGCCAGCGCATGCGCGTAGCGGTCGAGCAGGACGTTGCCGCCGAGCAGGTGCACGCGTTGCCGGGTGTCGCCCAGCGCGTGCAGCAGTTCGTGCCCGATCAGCAGGCCCGACAGGTAGGCGGGCAGCGCCTGCGCACCGAAGCGTTCGAACAGCGCGGCGGTGCGCACGCCGAACAGCTGGTGGGCGAGCCCGTCCGGGGCGCGTCCGCGGGCCAGGCCGGCATCGAAGGCGTCGCCGTCGAACGGCTCGCCGGCGGCCATGGTGCGGCCGAGGATGCTGTGCGCGCGCAGCAGGGCGTAGAGCTCGCCGGTCATCGCGGTGGCCAGTTCGACGATGCGGCCGTCGCTGACCTTGACCCACTTGCTGTGCGTGCCGGGCAGGCAGATCCGGTGCTCGCCGTCGCCGAGGCGTGCCAGCAGCCCGGCGATCTGGGTCTCCTCGCCGCGCATGACGTCGCTGGCGGCGCCCGTGTGGTCGACCATGCCGGCCGCGCACCAGAGCTGGCGTCCATCCAGCGCCGCCCCCGCGGTCTGCGAATCGATCGGTTGCAGGCCGGCGGCGAGCGCGTCCAGGCCGGCCGGGCAGGCGACATACGGCACCTCCTGCCAGCCGCCACGCGCGCCGACCATGCCGCACAGCAGGACCAGCCGATCGTCCCAGTCGGCCAGCTGCGCGGCCAGCACCTCGGCGAAACGGCCGGCGCAGGCCAGCGCACCCGCATCGCTGCGGCGCTGGTCGAGGATCCGGCCGGCGGCGTCGAGCCGGTACAGGCGCAGGCTGCTGCCGCCCCAGTCGACCGCGATCATGTCAGCCGCACCCGGCCTTCGGGCAGGCCGACCGGGCCGGGAAGCGCGGCCGCGAACAGGCTGCCCGATTCCGGCGCATCGTCCAGCGCGGCCCGATCCAGGCCCAGGCGCGAACTGATCACGTACAGCGTGTCCAGGTTGGGCCCGCCGATCGCGCAGCAGGACGGCTGTGGCACCGGCAGCGGCACGATGCGTTCGAGGCGCCCGTCCGCGCTGTAGCGGACCACGCGCGAGGCGCCCCACTGCGCGTTCCAGAGCCCGCCACGCGCATCGACGATGGAGCCGTCGGGTTCGGCACCGGCCACGTCCACCTCGGCGAAGACGCGCGGCGCGGACACCCGTGCCGATGCGGCGTCGTAATCGCAGCGCAGGATCCGCGGCTGCAGCGAATCGCAAAAGTACAGCGTGCGCCCGTCGGGCGAGAAGCAGATGGAATTGGGGATCGTCGCCCCGGGCAGCGCCAGCGGGCGCAGGCCGTGGCGGGACGAGTACTGGTAGAAGCGGCCGTCCGGTGCGCGCGACGGGTGTTCGTTCATCGTGCCGAACACGAAACTGCCGTCGCGGTCGGTGCGGCCATCGTTGCTGCGCGTCTGTGGACGCTCCGGTTCGACCGCCGCCAGGTGGCGCAGCGGCAGCGGGATCGTGCCGTCCTCCAGCGCGGCATCCAGGTCGGCCAGGTGGATGTCCTTGGCCAGCACCAGCAGCACGGCGCCGCTATCGGTCAGGCCGATGCAGCCAGGACGGTCCGGCAGCGCCCAGTTGCGGGTGCTGCCCTCGGCCGGCACGTGCATCCACAGCCGCATCCCGGCGATGTCGATCCACAGCAGGGCGGCGCGGCGTTCGCACCACAGCACGCCTTCGCCGTGCGCACAGCGCGAGGGGACGGCCAGGGTCGCGGTCGGCATCAGGATCTGCATCGCTGCCGTTTCTACCATTCGGCGACGCTGCCGTCCGCATGCCGCCACACCGGATTGCGCCAGTCGGGCGGGTTTTCGTGGGCCGCGCGCAGCCGCGCCTCGTCGATCTCCACGCCCAGGCCGGGGCCGGGCAGGGCGGCGATGTCGCCGTTGTGGCAGGCGAAATCGTCCTTGTTGAGCACGTAGTCGAGCAGGTCGGCGCCCTGGTTGTAGTGGATGCCGATGCTCTGTTCCTGCAGCACCGCGTTGTGCGAGACGAAGTCCAGCTGCAGGCAGGCGGCCAGCGCGACCGGGCCCAGCGGGCAGTGCGGGGCCAGCGCCACGTCGTAGGCCTCGGCCATCGATGCGATCTTCAGGCATTCGGTGATGCCGCCGGCATGCGACAGGTCGGGCTGGATGATCGACAGGCCACCGGCGGCGAGCACGTTCTTGAACTCGAAGCGCGAATACATGCGCTCGCCGGCCGCCAGCGGGATCGGGCTGGACGCGGCCAGGCGCGGGTAGTACTCGGCCTGCTCGGGCAGCACCGGCTCCTCGACGAACAGCGGCTTGAACGGCTCCAGTTCGCGCAGCAGCACGCGCGCCATCGGTGCGCCGACGCGTCCGTGGAAGTCGATGCCGAAGTCCACGCTGTCGCCGAGCGCCTCGCGGATCGCGGCGACCTTGGCCACCGCCGCGTCGACCGCGCGCGGGCTGTCGACCAGGCGCATCTCTTCGGTGCCGTTGAACTTGAACGTGTCGAAGCCCAGCGCCTGGTAGCCGCGGATCTGGGCGACGATTTCGGCCGGGCGGTCGCCGCCGACCCAGCGGTAGGTCTTCATCCGGTCGCGGACCAGGCCGCCGAGCAGCTGGTACACCGGCACGCCCAGGTCCTTGCCCTTGATGTCCCACAAGGCCTGGTCGATGCCGGCGATGGCGCTCATCAGGATCGCGCCGCCGCGGTAGAAGCCGGCGCGGTACAGGGTCTGCCAGAGGTCGTTGATCCGGCGCGGGTCGCGGCCGACCAAATAGTCGGCCAGTTCGTGCACGGCCGCTTCCACCGAGCGCGCGCGGCCCTCGATCACCGGCTCGCCCCAGCCGACGATGCCGGCGTCGGTCTCGACCTTGAGGAAGAGCCAGCGCGGCGCGGCGTGGAAGGTGGTCAGGCGGGTGATCTTCATCGGGCGTGCTCCGCGAATGCGTGCCGGAACGCCAGCGCCGCATCGCGCGTGCGCTCGACCGGCTGGCCGGGTCTGTAGAGTTCGCCGCCGATGCCCGCACCGGCACTGCCGCTGGAGAGGTAGTCGGCGAGTGTGACGGGGGTGATGCCACCGACGACGAACACGGGCACTTCCGCCGGCAGGACCGCGCGCAGGGCGCGCAGGTGACCCGGGCCGTAGCTGGAGGCGGGGAAGAGCTTGAGCATCTGCGCGCCGGCGTCGAGCGCGTCGAAGGCCTCGCTGGCGGTGGCGAAACCGGCCACGACCTGCAGGCCCGCGGCGACCGCGTGGCGGATCAGCGCCGGGCGCGTGTTCGGGGTGACGATGAAGCGCGCGCCGATGCCGTGCAGCGCGTCGACCTGCTGCTCGCGCAGCACGGTGCCGCCGCCGATCCAGGCGGCCTGGCCATGGTCGCGCGCGAGCGCGCCGATGCTGGTCTGCCAGTCGGGCGAATTCAGCGGGACTTCGATCGCGTCGTAGCCGGCGTCCAGCAGCACGCGCACATGCGCGTCGGCCTCGCCGGGATGGATGCCGCGCAGGATCGCGATCAGCGGCAGGCGGAATGGATGGTGCGCGGTGTCAGTCATGGTAGACCTGCGAGCGGCCGCCATCGATCAGGATGTCGGTCGCGTTGATGAAGCGCGCTTCGTCGCTGGCGAGGAACAGCGCGGTATGGGCCACTTCGCCGGGCTCGCCGATGCGCCTGCATGGCAGCAGCTGCTCCTGCGCGCGGCGGGTCGCGGCCGGGTCGGGCGTGGCGTCGAACCAGGCCTGGATCCGCGGCACCATGATCAGGCCGGGCGAAATCGAGTTCACCCGCACGCCCTGCGCGGCGTACTGGATGCCCAGCGAGCGGGTCATGCCGATCAGCGCGTGCTTGGCGACCGGATACGGAAAGCTGTCGCGGATGATGCGGTGGCCGTGCACCGAGGCGATGTTGACGATCGCGCCGGCGCGCTGTTCCAGCATCGAGGGCAGCACCGCGCGGATCAGGTGCCAGGCGCCCTTGAGGTTCAGCGCGAAGCAGCGCTCCCAGTCGGCGTCGGACAGCTGCAGCGGATCGGAGAACACATCGGCGCCGGCGTTGTTGACCAGCACGTCGATCCGGCCATGCCGGCGCAGCACCTCGGCGATGGCCTGGTCGATGGCGTCGGCATCGGTGATGTCGGCCTGGCGATGGACCACGCCATCGGCCTCCCCGGCCGGGGTGCGGTCCAGGCCGGTCACCAGCGCGCCTTCGGCGGCGAACAGCCGCGCGGTGGCCGCGCCGATCCCGGACGCGGCGCCGGTGACGACCGCGATCTTGCCTGCCAGCCGCGCGCTCACGGGCGCGCCTGCCTGCCGGTTGCTTTCATGAACTCCTCCCGGAACGCGAAACCGCCCGCATCCGGCCGGGCTGCGGCCTGTGCGGCGGTGCTGCCACGGCCCGTTCTCGTCGGATCGGTACCGGGCAGCGGCGTCAAGCCTCGCCCGCGGAGTTATGTTGGACAAATGAAATTTTCGCCATAATCTATTCCGGCAGTGAATGGGTGGAGGGCCCATGAACAAGCCGATCGGCCATGCGCACTGGTTGAATCCGTCGCGTCTGAAGACGCGGCATCTGTTGTTGCTGATGCATCTGGACGAGCAGGGCTCGGTGCTGCGTGCGGCCGAGGCCGCGCGCATGACCCAGCCCGCCGCCTCCAAACTGCTGGCCGAGATGGAGTCGGTGCTCGGGGTCAGCCTGTTCGAACGCCATGCTCGCGGCGTGCAGCCCACCTGGTACGGCCAGGCGCTGATCCGGCGGGCGCGTTCGGCCCTGCTGGAGATCGGGCGGGCGCAGGAGGAGATCGCGGCGATGCGCGAAGGGCGCATGGGCCAGGCCTCGATCGGCACCGTGGTCAATCCCGGCACCCACCTGGTCCCGCAGGCGGTGGCCGCGGTCAAGCGCGAGTTCCCCGACATCCTGGTCAGGATCGAGATGGACTACAGCCGCCCGCTGGTGGCCAAGCTGCTCGACGGCCAGCTCGATCTGGTGGTCGGCCGGATCATGGGCCCGGAGGGCGGCGACGATCTGGCCTTCGAGCCGCTGGCCGACGAGCCGCATGCCGTGGTCGTGCGCGAAGGGCATCCGCTGAGCACGCGCGCCCACATCACCCACGAGGACCTCGGCGACTACGGCTGGGTGCTTCCGCCGGGCGAAAGCGTGCTGCGGTCGCGGCTCGAGGCCATGTTCATGGAGCACGGCATGCCGCGCCCTCAGAACGTGATCGAGACGGCGGCCCTGCCGGTGATCACCAGCCTGCTGCGCAACAGCGACCTGCTGACCGCGCTGCCGGAGGATGCGGTGTCGCCCTACATCCAGGCGCGGCTGCTGACCGTGCTGCCGATCGACCTGGGGGTGCGGATGTCCTCGTTCGGGATCATCGTGCGCCGCAACCAGCGCCTGTCGCCCGGGGCGCAACGCGTGCTGGACGCGCTGCGGGTCACCGCGCGGCGGCTGTACGGGCAAACGCGGCCGGGTGCGCTCGACGGCGGCGAGTGAGGGGAGCGGGGCGGGGCTGGGATATTTCGCGGTGGAATAGGCTTCGCCGATTATTTCATTGGTCGGGAATGGCTGCCGCTGTCTATGCTCCGGCATCCGCCAATGTGCAGTGCACCTGGCCGATGTCCGACAGGGGACCCGCACAGACGGCCCGCCGGACGTGAGCATGACCCGCGGAAAGGCCCGTCCTGTCCGCACCGACAACTCGAACGCACGTACATCTGTCCTGGGAGGGAACAGACATGTCCAAGCAGCATCGCCAGGCCTCGGCAGGCCGGCGCGTGGGCGCGGCCGACCGCCGTATCCGCCACACCGCCATGGCCATCAGCATCGCCGCCTTGTTGAGCACACCGGCCTTCGCCCAGGACGCCGGCCCAGGCAGCGCCACCAGTGCGGTCGATCTCGACCGCGTGCAGGTCAGCGGCACCCGCGGCAGCCTGACCAAGGCGCAGATCATCAAGGAAACCACCGACCAGATCGTCGATTCGATCGTGGCCGAGGACATCGGCAAGCTGCCGGACAACAACGTCGCCGAGGCGCTGCAGCGCATCACCGGCGTGCAGATCACCCGCAACAAGGGCGAGGGCAGCGGGATCATGGTGCGCGGCCTGACCCAGGTGCGCAGCGAACTGAACGGCCGCGACATCTTCACCGCCAACGCCGGCCGCGCGCTGAGCTGGGAAGACGTGCCGTCCGAGCTGCTCGGCGGCGTGGACGTGTTCAAGAACCCGAACGCCGAGCTGATCGAAGGCGGCCTGGGCGGCCTGGTCAACCTGCGCACGCGGATGCCGTTCGACCAGCCGGGCCAGAAGATCACCGGCAGCTTCACCATCAACCGCTGGGACCTGCGCGACTCCGAGCAGCCCTCGGCCTCGTTCCTGTTCAGCGACCGCTGGCAGACCGGTGCGGGCGAGTTCGGCCTGCTGTTCAACATCGCCCACCAGGAAGGCCAGTACCGCGAGGACCGGATCAACTTCGGTTCCTACCTGTCCTTCGACGACGTGCCGGGCTACGAAGGCCAGGACGTGGTGATCCCCAGCGAACTGGGCATGTACAGCCACTTCGGCGACCGCGAGCGCGACGGCCAGTACATCGCCCTGCAGTGGAAGCCCAACGACGACATGGAGCTGTACGCCACCGCGCTGCGTTCGGACTACAAGTTCCGCAACCGCGAGTACAGCGTGCGCGCGGGCAACTTCAACAACAACACCGACGACCTGGTGAACTGGTCCGGCAACGGCTGGGGCTTCGTCTCGCCGTCGATCCCGGGCTACGAGGCGTTCAACGACCCGTTCGGCTTCGACGCCAACGGCGAGTTCCAGTACGGCACCTTCAACAACGCGCTGATCACCACGACCTCGCGCATGGACTGGCGCAACTCGGTCACCACCGACGTGGCGCTGGGCGGCAAGTGGCAGGTCAACGACAGGCTGCACCTGTCCACCGACTTCCAGTCCATCAACGCGACCACCGAGGGCGTCAATTACTGGGTCGACCTGCTCGCCGGCCAGGTGGATCCGGACGACTGGCGCGGCTGGTCCGGCCTGTACGGCGTGCCGCCGGTGCGCGTGGACACGCGTGGCAGGTATCCGTCGGTGACCGTGCTCGACCAGACCACCGGCCAGCCGATCCCCGGCTACATGAGCGACATCGGCAACTACGGCGGCTGGTATTCGCACCTGGACAAGCGCGACAACAACGACGCCGACCAGTTCTCCTGGCGCGCCGACCTGCGCTGGGACTTCACCGACAGCAGCTTCCTGCGCGACCTGCGCTTCGGCGTGCGCTACACCGACCGCGAGGCGATCACCCGCAGCTCCGGCTGGAACTGGCAGAAGATCGCGCCGGCCGGGACCGACAACGCCTGGGGCAGCTTCTCCGCGGCGCCGTTCTCCGACTATCCGGACGCCTGCTACCGGCTGTTCCCGTTCAGCGACCACTTCCGTGGCAAGAGCGGCCTGCCGACCGGCTACGTGGCCTGCGACGAGATGGTCGCCGACTACGAGAACACGGTGCGCATGTTCGGCCACGATCCGGTCGCCTACCAGGCCGCCACCGACATCCGCGAGTACACCGAGAACACCTACGCCGCCTACGCGATGCTGCGGTTCGGTTCCGATGGCGCGCGCTTCCCGTGGGATGCCAACGCCGGCGTGCGCCTGGTGCGGACCGAGAGCACGGTCGATGGCTACGAACGCGAGGCGGACGTGCCGTCCGAGTCGCTGGTGCCGGTCAGCGTCAAGCACGCCTACAACGACGTGCTGCCGAGCGTGAACTTCCGCATGTTCCTGACCCCGCAGCTGCAGTGGCGCGTGGCCGCCTCGCGGGCGATGTCGCGGCCGAATTTCGACCTGCTCGATCCGTACGTGTTCCTCAACAACACGTTCTTCGACTTCAACACCGGCGGCGTGTCCTACGCCAACCGCGGCAACCCGGCGCTGGAGCCGATGTACGCCAACCAGTTCGACACCTCGCTGGAGTGGTATTTCGGCGAAGGCTCGATGCTGTACGGCACGGCGTTCTACAAGAAGGTCGAGGGCTTCTACTACTACGACACGGTCGCCGCGAACTACTACGACGCAGCCTTCGCCGTGCCGCTGGCCGGCGGCAATGCCGGCGAGACCCGGCCCTGCGTCGGCCAGGAGTGCGTGCGCCCGTTCGAGCTGCAGACCCGCAGCAACGGGCAGGACGGCAAGATCAAGGGCCTGGAGCTGGGCTATCGCCAGTTCTTCACCTTCCTGCCGGGCTGGCTGGATGGCCTGGGCTTCGAGGCCAACTACACCTACGTCGACAGCAGCGCGCCGGCACCGGATGCGATGAGCACCGACGGCATCGAGCTGGCCCAGCTGCCGCTGGAGGGCCTGTCCAAGAACAGCTACAACGTGGTGCTGTTCTACGAGAAGGCGCGGGTGTCGTTCCGTGCGGCCTACAACTGGCGCGATACCTGGCTGGTGACCACGCGTCCGGCCAACGCCGGCCACGTGCCGCAGTACCACGACGAGACCGGCCAGCTGGATGCGTCGCTCCGCTTCAACCTGAGCGACGTGTGGTCGATCTCGCTGGACGGCACCAACCTGCTCAACGAGACCCAGTTCGACTACTACGGCAGCACCAGCCGGCCCAACGGCTGGTACATGAACGATCGCCGTTACGGTCTGAGCATCCGCGCCAACCTCGACCGCTGACCGTCGAGGACCGCACCTGCCCGGGCACGCACCGCGCGTCGCCCGGGCAGGGTCACCGGAAAGGGAGGAATGCTGGTGTCGAAGCTGTGCCTGAAGTCCGCCGGCGGCGCGGTCGCCTCGGACCACCCCCGTCGCCGCGGCCTGGCCGCGATGCTGCTGGCCCTGTGCGTGGCGGCGCTGCCGCTGGCGGCGGCATCCACCGCGGCAACGCCGGAGAAGAGCGATTACACCTGGCGCAACGTCGCCATCGGCGGTGGCGGTTTCGTCACCGGCCTGAGTTTCCATCCGCATGAGCCCGGCCTGCTGTACGCGCGCACCGACATCGGCGGCGCCTACCGCTGGCAGGCGCGCGACCAGCGCTGGATTCCGCTGCTGGACTGGATGGGACACGCCGACAGCGGACGCTTCGGCGTCGAAAGCCTGGCGCTGGATCCATCCGATCCGGAGCGCCTGTACATGGCGGTCGGCACCTACCTGCATGCACGCGGCAGCACCGGCACGATCCTGCGCTCGTCCGACCGCGGCGCAAGCTTCCAGCGCAGCGAACTGCCGTTCAAGCTCGGCGGCAACGCGCTTGGCCGCGCCAACGGCGAGCGCCTGGCGGTCGACCCCAACGATGGCCGCGTGCTGTTCTTCGGTACCCGCGCCGATGGCCTGTGGCGCAGCGACGATGCGGGCGCCCGCTGGGCGCCGGTGCCGGGCTTCCCGGCCGCTGCACGCGGCGAAGCGGCGACCGCACCGGGCTGGGATGGCGCGCAGGCGATCGGCGTGGTGTTCGTCGTGTTCGATCCGGACAGCGGCACCGCGGGCAGCCCGTCGCGCACGCTGCATGCCGGCGTCTCGACCCGCGACACGAGCCTGTACCGCTCCGACGATGGCGGCGCGAGCTGGCGGGCCGTGCCCGGCCAGCCGACCGGCCTGCGCCCGAACCACATGGTCCGCGATTCGCGCGGTGATTACCTGATCAGCTACGGCGACGAACCGGGCCCGAACCACATGGGCGACGGCGCGGTCTGGCGCTACGAGCCCGCGGCCGGCCGCTGGACCGACATCACGCCGGTGCCGCAGTCCACCGACCTGCAGGGCGATGGCTTCGGCTGGGGCGCGGTGGCGGTGGATGCGCAGGATCCGGACCGGATCGTGGCCACCACCTTCAACCGCTTCGCGCCGCACGACGACCTGTTCCGCAGCACCGACGGCGGCCGCAGCTGGACGGCGACCTTTCCGCGCTCGCGCTTCGACCACGCCAACGCGCCGTGGACCGAGGATGCGAAGCCGCACTGGATGGGCGTGGCCGAGATCGATCCGCACGATCCCGACCGCGTGCTGTTCGTCACCGGCTACGGGATCTGGGCCTCGCGCAACCTGCGCGGCTTCGATGCGGGCGGCACGCTGGAATGGGCATTCCCGATGCGCGGTTTCGAGGAAACCGTGCCGCTGGCGCTGGTCAGCCCGCCACAGGGCGCGCACCTGGTCAGCGGCCTGGGCGACATCGACGGCTTCGTCCACGACGACCTGGACGCGCCGCAGCAGCGCTTCGCCGGCCCGCGCTTCTCCAACACCGAGAGCCTGGCCTTCGCCGGGCAGGCGCCGGACGTCATGGTCCGCACCGCGCATTTCCACCGCCGCCCGGACGGCGCGGTGCGCGCGGCGCATTCGCGCGATGGCGGCCGCAGCTGGACCGCGTTCGCCAGCGAGCCGCCGGACGGCGAGGGCGCCGGCCACATCACCATCGCCGCCGACGGCAAGCGCGTCATCTGGCGCACGAAGGGCGGCAGCCACTGGCTGACCGCGGATGTCGGTGGACGCTGGCAGCGGGTGCGCGGCCTGCCGGCCACGGCCGTGGTCGAGGCCGACCGGGTCGAGGCGGCGGTGTACTACGGGTTCGATCCGGTCGGTGGAAAGCTCTACGTCAGCGGCGATGGCGGGGTCGAGTTCAAGGCCGTCGATGGCGCGGCCGATGCCGGCGTCGGCGACTGGTACCGGGCCGAGATCCGCCCGCACCCGTCGCGTGCAGGCGAAGCGTGGGTGGCCGCGTCGTGGCGCGGCCTGCTGCACTGGTCGCCGGGACGCCTCACGCGCGTGCCCGGCATCGACAACGTGTATTCGGTCGGGTTGGGCAGGCCGGCCCGCCGCGATGGGCCGCCGGTGCTGTTCGTCTCCGGCGAGGTGGCAGGCCAGCGCGGCCTGTACCGCTCCGACGACAACGGCGCGCGCTGGCGCAGGATCGACAACGATGCACAGCGCTTCGGCGGCGTCATCCGCCACGTGACCGGCGATCCGCGGATCGTCGGACGGGTCTACATCGGCACCGAAGGCCGCGGCATCTGGTACGGAGATCCGGAATGAGGTCGCTGCTGCTTCCCCTGCTGCTCGCCTGCGCCGCCAGCGCCGACGCGGTCGAACTGCCGCGCGTGTTCGGCGATGGCATGGTCCTGCAGCGCGACCAGCCGCTGCCCGTCTGGGGCCGCGCCGAGGCCGGCGCGCAGGTGCGCGTGCAGATCGCCGGGCAGTCGGCGTCGACGCGTGCCGACCGCGACGGCGTCTGGCGGGTGACGCTGGCGCCGCTGCCGGCAGGGGGGCCGCACGTGCTGCGCGTGGACGACGGGCGCGCCCCGGCCGTGCTGGACGACGTGCTGGTCGGCGATGTCTGGCTGGCCTCGGGCCAGTCGAACATGGAATGGCCGATCGAGCAGTCCGCCGATGCCGACGCGCAGATCGCCAGCGCGACCGATCCGCTGATCCGTCACTTCAAGATTCCGAAATCCTGGTCCGGCGCGCCGGAATGGCAACTGGCCGGCGGCGACTGGGAAGCGGCCTCGCCGCAGGTCGCTGCGCGCTTCTCGGCGGTGGCGCACCAGTTCGCACGCGAACTGCGGCGCAGCACCGGCGTGTCGATCGGCATCGTCGACAGCACCTGGGGCGGCAGCAGCATCGAAGCCTGGACCGACGCCGCCACCCAGGGGCTCGACCCGGCCGCGCAGGCGGCACAGGCCGAGGCGCTGCGGCGCAGCGACGCGCAGGCGCTGGCGCAGACCCGGCGCAACCTGGCCCGCTGGACGGACCTGCCTGCCGACGACAGTGGCTGGCAGGCGGCAGATCTCGATGCAGGCGCGTGGGTGCCGATCAGCGTGCCTGTGCTGTGGGAAAAAGTCGGCTGGAACGGCCTGGACGGCGTGGCCTGGTACCGCACCACGTTCACCCTGAGTGCGGCCGAGGCCAGGGCCGGCGTGCTGCTCGGCGTCGGCCGGATCGACGATTCCGACGTCACCTGGGTCAACGGGGTCGAGGTCGGGCAGACCCGGATGGCGTACGACACGCCACGCCGCTACCCGGTCCCGGCCGGTGCGCTGCGCGCCGGCGTCAACCACGTTGCGGTGCGGGTGACCGACACCGGCGGTGGCGGCGGCATCGATGGCAAACCCGGCGAACTGTTCGTGCAGCCGCAGGGCGCGGCGCCACGCGCGCTGGACGGCGCCTGGACGTTCCGCGTGGCGGAAGCCGCGACGGTGGCGCTGATCGACGACAAGAACCAGCATCCGGCACTGCTGTACAACGCGATGATCCATCCGCTGCAGCCGTACGCGATCCGTGGCGTGATCTGGTACCAGGGCGAGTCGAACGCGAACACGGTCGCACAGGCGGCCGCGTACCGCACGCAGTTCCCGGCCCTGATCGAACAGTGGCGCACGCAGTGGGACGCGTCCCGGCTGCCGTTCCTGTGGGTGCAGCTGGCCAGCTTCTCGTCCGGCAGCGATGCCGGCGACAGCAGTCCCTGGGCACTACTGCGCGAGGCGCAGACGGCCACGCTGGCGCTGCCGGCGACCGCACAGGCGGTGACCATCGACATCGGCGATGCCCACGACATCCACCCACGCAACAAGCGCGAGGTCGGCCGGCGCCTGGCGCTCGGCGCGCGGGCGGTGGCTTATGGTGAGCCGGTGCAGTGGCGTGGCCCGGTCTTCGTCGGTGCGACCTTCGCCGATCACGCCGCGCAGGTCAGATTCGACAGCGCCACTGGCCTGGCGGTGCGCGGCGGCGGACGCGATCTGCAGGGCTTCACCGTCGCCGGTGCCGACCGGGTGTTCCATCCGGCACAGGCGACCCTGGTCGGGGACATGGTGGTGGCGCGCAGCACGTCAGTGCCGGCACCGGTCGCGGTGCGCCATGCATGGCGCGACGAGGCCGGCGCCGCTGATCTTGTCGATGGCGAGGGATTGCCGGCCGGTCCGTTCCGGAGCGATGCGTGGTGAGGGTCGCGCACCCGCACGACATGCAGCGCGACGCTGTTGCTTCGGCTTCGGCTTCGGCTTCGGCTTCGGCTTCGGCTCTGGCTCTGGCTTTCGCTGCTGCTCCTGCGCCTTTGACCCACCCGAGCCGTAAAGCGCGCCGAGCATCGCAGGAGGGCGGGGCCGCAGAGCTGCCCTTGTCTGAGCGAAGCGAGTTTGGGCAGCGTGCCCCGGCGTCCGAGAAGCGCAGGGGACCGTCGCAAAGCGACGGCGCGCGTTCTACGACCCCCTTTTCGGGGCAGGCGACGGCGGTTTTGCTTACTTTTGACAAGACAAAAGTAAGCCGCGCAACAGCGCGGAAGCCGTTGCCCTGGAACTTGCTTCCGGCTTCTGCCGTTGCGGTGACGCTAAAACAACAGCTGCAGCAGGTTCAACAGCAGGAGCAACAGCAGGAGCAACAGCAGGAGCAACAGCAGGAGCAACAGCAGGAGCAACAGCAGGAGCAACAGCAGGAGCAACAGCAGGAGCAACAGCAGGAGCAACAGCAGCAGCTTTCGCTCTCCCGCTGCGCGGGGGGACCGAGTCACTTTTCTTTGCTTGTGCAAAGAAAAGTAACCAAAAGAAAGCACAGGCCGGACGCGAGCCGCCGTGGCTGCGCCACGTCGGTGCCCTGCGCTTCTCGGCCAGACGGGCACGCTGCCCAAACTCGCTTCGCTCAGACAAGGGCAGCTCTCCGGCCCGTCTGGCCTGCGATGCTCGGCTTGCTTTACGGCCGGGCAGGTCAACAGCGGAGCATCGACAGCAACAGCAACAGCAACAGCAACAGCAACAGCAACAGCAACAGCAACGACAGGCCGGACACGGTTGCCGGACGAGGGAGGACGTGAGGGAATGGACATGACGCGGATCGCACGACTGACGATGCTGGCTGGACTGATGGCGCTGGCCGCATGCGGGCCTGCCACGGCACCGGAATCGACGCCTGCCGCGAACGGAGCGGCTCCGACGGCAGCGGCGTCCGCGCCTGCCGCCACGTCTGGCCAGGAACGCCCGATCCCGCAGTTCGTCAGCAAGGAGGGCCGGCACGCGCTGCTGGTCGATGGCGCGCCGTTCCTGATCCTCGGCGGGCAGGTCCACAACTCCAGCAATTACCCCGAACCGCTCAAGCAGGTCTGGCCGGCGATCGAGGCGCTGGGGGCGAACACGGTATCGGTGTCGGTGGCCTGGGAGCAGGTCGAGCCGGAGGAGGGCAGGTTCGATTTCTCCTTCATCGATACCCTGCTGCAGCAGGCGCGCGAACACGACAGGCGCATCGTGCTGCTGTGGTTCGCAAGCTGGAAAAACAACGGGCCGAACTACGCACCGCGCTGGGTCAAGCTGGACAACACGCGCTTTCCGCGCGTGGTCACCCGCGACGGTCAGGTGCTGAATTCGCTGTCGCCGCATGCGCCGGCCACGCTCGAGGCCGATCGCACCGCCTTCGCCGCGCTGATGCGGCACCTCAAGCAGGCCGATCCGCAGCGCACGGTGATCCTGGTGCAGCCGCAGAACGAACCGGGCACCTACGGCAGCGTGCGCGACTTCTCGCCGCTGGCGCAGCAGGTGTTCGACGGCCCCGTGCCCGAGGCGCTGCTGACGCATCTGGGCAAAGCGCCCGGTACCTGGGCGCAGGTGTTCGGCGCCGATGCCGACGAAACCTTCCATGCCTGGCACATCGCGCACTACATCGACCAGGTCGCGGCCGCAGGCAAGGCCGAGTATCCGCTGCCGATGTACGTCAATGCCGCCCTGCGCGGGCCGTTCAACCCGGGCCAGCCCGGCCAGTACGCCAGCGGCGGGCCGACCGACAACATGCTCGACGTGTACAAGGCCGCCGCGCCGCACATCGACCTGCTGGCGCCGGACATCTACATGCCCGAGTACCGCACCTACACCACGGTGCTGGAGCGCTACGCGCGGCCGGACAACGCGCTGTTCGTGGCCGAAACCGGCAACGCGCCGGAGTACGCGCGCTATCTGTTCGCCGCGCTCGGCCACGACGGCATCGGCTGGGTGCCGTTCGGCATGGACTACACGCCGTACGGCAACTATCCGCTCGGGGTGAAGCGGACCACGCCGGAGACGATCGCGCCGTTCGCGCTCGGTTTCGCCCTGGTCAACCAGGGCATGCGCGAGTTCGCGAAGGCCGCCTCCGAAGGAAAGCTGCACGGCACCGCCGAGCAGCCCGGGCAGGCCGAGCAGCTGCTGAAACTCAACCCGCGCTGGAACGCGACCATCACCTACGGCGTGCCGCAGTTCTGGTTCCAGGGCCAGCCGCCCGGCAATGCCGAGCCGATCGGCGGCGCGCTGATCGCCGAGCTCGGGCCGGATGAATTCCTGGTCACCGCGCACCATGCGCGCGTGACCCTGCACCCGGCGCACGACGGTGTCGGCCGGATGATCTACGACCGGGTCGAGGAAGGCCGCTATGTCGACGGCCAGTGGGAATTCCAGCGCAACTGGAATGGCGACCAGACCGACTACGGGCTCAATTTCTCCGACGCCATCCAGCTGCTGCGGGTGACGCTGGCCACGTACTGACGAACGATCCACGGGCCGGCGCTGCCGGCCCCACAGACCGGGGCGTCGCAGGCGGCGCCCGCACGAGGAGCAAGTGATGGCGTATTTGAAGACACACGTCCTGAGGACATTGGGCGTGCCGCTGCTGGCACTGTCCGCGGCGGCTGCGCAGGCGGCAGGGCCGGCGGTCGAGAAGACCGCGCATGGCGTGGTCGTGCGACCGACCGACACCCGGGCCGCCGATGTCCGGGTCGAGGCCGTGGCGCCGGGCATCCTGCGCGTCAGCGCCGATCCGGACGGCGCGTTCGAGCGCACGCCCAGCCTGATGCGGACCGAAGGCGGCACGCCGCCGGCGGTGCGGGTCGACCAGCGCGGCGGTGAGGTCACGCTGGCCACGCAGGGCATTTCGGCCAGGGTCGATGCCCGCACCGGCCAGGTCAGTTTCTTCGATGCGGCGGGCAAGCCGCTGCTGACCGAACATGCGCGCAGCTTCGAGCCGGTCACCTTCGAGGGCAAGGACTACTACAGCATCCGCCAGCGCTTCGCCTCGCCCGACGACGAGGCCTTCTATGGCACCGGCCTGCACCAGCAGGGCTGGATGAACCTGAAGGGACGCGATGTCGAGCTGCTCCAGCACAACATCGACAATGCGATTCCGTTCCTGCTGTCCAGCCGCAACTACGGCATCCTCTGGGACAACAACGCGATCACCCGCTACGGCGATCCGCGCGGCCTGCAGCAGCTCGATGCCTCGCTTGACCTGTACGACGCCGATGGCCGTCCCGGCGCGCTGACCGCGCGCTACACGGTCGATGGCAGGCAGACCGTCGAGCGTCGCGAGAGCCGGATCGACTACCAGTTCATCAGCGGCCTGGAGAAGTTCCCCGAGGCCGGCAAGAACCTGGCCGAGCGCGGCCGCAGCGACGTGGTATGGGAAGGCGAGATCGCCGCGCGCAGCGACGGTCGCCACACGTTCTCGATGTACAACAGCGAGTACGCGCGCCTGTACATCGACGGCAAGCTGGTGCTGGACCGCTGGCGCCAGAACTGGAATCCGTGGCACCACGAGTTCGCGCTGGAGATGAAGGCCGGCCAGCGCCACAAGGTGAAGCTGGAATGGGACCGGATCGAACCGGCCTATGTCGCGCTGCTGCACCGCGATCCGTTGCCCGCTGACGAAGCCCGCGACCTGTCGATCTGGTCCGAGGCCGCGCAGACCATCGACTACTACGTGGTCGCCGGCGACGACGCCGACGCGGTGCTGGCCGGCTACCGCACGCTGACCGGCAAGGCGGTGCTGCTGCCGAAGTGGTCCTACGGCTTCTGGCAGAGCCGCGAGCGCTACAAGACCCAGGCCGAACTGACCGGCGCGCTGGACGAGTACCGCCGCCGCAAGCTGCCGATCGACGCGATCGTGCTCGACTGGTCGTACTGGCCCGAGGACGCCTGGGGCTCGCACGACTTCGACCCGGCCAACTTCCCGGACCCGGACGGCATGGTCAGGCACGTCCACGACCAGCACGCGCAGATCATGATCTCGGTCTGGCCGAAGTTCTATCCGACCACCGCCAACTACAAGGAGCTCGACGCGGCAGGCTACATGTACCGCCGCAACGTCGAGGTCGGCGAGCTGGACTGGATCGGCAAGGGCTACCTGAACTCGTTCTACGACCCGTACGCGAAGCAGGCGCAGGACATCTTCTGGCGCCAGATCAACGAGAAGCTCAACAGCAAGGGCTTCGACGCCTGGTGGCTGGATGCGTCCGAGCCGGACCTGCACAGCAACATCGACATCGGCGAGCGCAAGGCGCGGACCACGCCGACCGCGCTGGGCCCGTCGGTGGAGTTCTTCAATTCCTATCCGCTGGTGCATTCGGAAGGCGTCTACCGCGGCTCGCGCGAGGTCGATCCGGACAAGCGCGTGTTCATCCTGTCGCGCGCCTACTTCGCGGGCCAGCAGCGGGCCGGCGCCGCGTTCTGGAGCGGCGACATCGTGCCGCGCTGGGACGACCTGCGCGAGCAGATCTCCGGCCTGGTCAACGCCTCGATGGCCGGCGCGCCGAACGTCAGCTTCGACATCGGCGGCTTCTCGCCCGAGCGCCGCTACGAGGAGAAGGACCCGGCGCACCTGGCCGAATGGCGCGAGCTGAGCCTGCGCTGGTTCCAGTACGGTGCGTTCGTGCCGGTGTTCCGCCTGCACGGCCAGTTCCCGTACCGCGAGATCTGGGAGATCGCGCCGGAAGGCACGCCGCATTACGACAGCTTCGTGCACTACCTGAAGCTGCGTTACGCGCTGCTGCCCTACATCTACACGGTGGCCGGCGACACCTGGCACCGCGACGGCACCATCCTGCGCGCGCTGGCCATGGACTTCCCGGCCGATGCCAAGGTGCGCGACATCGCCGACCAGTACCTGTTCGGCCCGGCCTTCCTGGTCAACCCGATCACCGAGTTCAAGGCCACCAGCCGCCAGGTCTACCTGCCGGCCGGCACCTCGTGGATCGACTTCGACAGCGGGCGCCGCTACGACGGCGGGCAGACCATCACCGCGCAGGCGCCACTGGCGCGCACGCCGGTGTTCGTCCGCGCCGGCGCGATCGTGCCGCGCACCGTGGTCCAGCAGTACGTCGACGAGCAGCGCGATGCGCCGGTGACCCTCGAGGTCTATACCGGTGCCGACGGCCGCTTCGCCCTGTACGAGGACGACGGCCGCAGCTACGGCTACGAGCGTGGCCAGTCCAGCCGGATTCCGCTGCAGTGGAACGAGGCGAAGAACGAGCTGACGATCGGCGCGCGCGAGGGCAGCTGGCCGGGCATGCAGGCCACGCGCAGCTTCCGGGTGCGCTGGGTGGATGGCCCGCGCGGGGACGCGGGCGCGCTGGAACCGGCCTTCGACCAGACCGTGGAGTACAGCGGTCGCGCCGTGACCGTGCGCCGATCCCGCAGTGCACAATGACAGCGCAGGACTTCAGCCCGCACCATGACTGTCTACCGATAGACAGTCATGGGGTCCCGGGCGGGATGGCGAGGATGGTGCGCAGCGGTCTCCGGACCGGGTCGGGGCGGCGGTGAGCGCCGGGTTCGATCCGCGTCGCCGCGATGCGCTCAAGGCCGCCGCCAGCCTGGCGGTGGCCGGCGGCGCCGGTGCCGCAGGGCTGGGCCTGGCCGCCGCGTCCGCCCCGGCGGGAGCGGCGGAGTTCGCCGCCGCCAGCGATCCTGCCGGTGGCGGTGCGCCTGCGGCGGCCGAAGCGGCGCTGCGTCTGTGGTATCCGCGCCCGGCCACGCACTGGGTCGAGGCGCTGCCACTGGGCAATGGCCGGCTCGGCGCGATGGTCTGGGGGGGCGGCAAGCACGAGCGCCTGCAGCTCAACGAAGACACGCTGTACGCGGGCGGCCCCTACCGGGCCGACTCGCCCGATGCGCTGGCCGCATTGCCCGAGGTGCGGCGGCTGATCTTCGCCGGCCGCTACGCCGAGGCCGAAGCGCTGGCCGACCACGCGATGATGGCGCGGCCGATCAAGCAGATGCCGTACCAGCCGCTGGCCGACCTGGTGCTGGACGTGCGCAACGTCGCCGAGCTGGACGACTACCGGCGCGAACTCGACCTCGATGGCGCCATCGCCACCAGCCGTTTCCGCAGCCGCGGCGTGCTGCACGAGCGCGATGCCTTCGTCTCGGCCGTGGACCAGTGCCTGGCGGTGCGGCTGCGTACGGAGCAGGCCGGCTTCCTGGGCCTGCGGATCGGCCTGGACAGCGAGCAGGCGGTGGAGGTCACGGCGCGGGATACCGGGCAGGGCGCCGAGCTGCTGCTGCGCGGGCGCAACGCGTCGCGCCACGGGATCGATGGAGCGCTGCGCTTCGCCGTGCGCCTGCGGGTGCTGCCGGTCGGCGGCCGGGTCGCGGTGTCAGGCGGCCGGATCGATGTCGAAGGTGCCGACGAGATCGTGCTGCTGCTGGTCGCCGCGACCAGCTTCATCCGCCACGACGATGTCTCCGGCGACCCGGAGGCGATCACCCGGCGCCAGCTCGATGCCGCTGCCGGCAAAGCCTGGCAGTCGCTGCTGGATGCGCACCAGGCCGAACATCGCGGACTGTTCCGGCGGATCGCGCTCGACCTGGGCAGCACGCCCGCCGCCGCACGCCCGACCGACGAACGCGTCGCGCGCTTCGGCGACGGCCGGGACCCGGCGCTGGCCGCGCTCTACCACCAGTACGGCCGCTACCTGCTGATCGCCAGTTCGCGTCCGGGCACCCAGCCGGCCAACCTGCAGGGGATCTGGAACGACCTGATGGATCCCCCCTGGGAGAGCAAGTACACGATCAACATCAACACCGAGATGAACTACTGGCCCAGCGAGGCCAACGCGCTGCCGGAGTGCGTCGAGCCGCTGGAGCGGATGCTGTTCGAACTGGCCGAGACCGGCGCGCACACGGCGAAGACCATGTACGGCGCGCCCGGCTGGGTCACTCACAACAACACCGACCTGTGGCGGCAGAGCGCGCCGCCGGATGGCGCGAAGTGGGCGCTGTGGCCGCTGGGCGGCGTGTGGCTGCTGCAGCAGCTGTGGGACCGCTGGGATTACGGTCGCGACCTGGCCGACCTGCGCCGCGTGTATCCGCTGTTCAAGGGTGCGGCCGAGTTCTTCGCCGCGACCCTGGTCGAGGATCCGGCGACCGGCGCGCTGGTCACCGTGCCGTCGATCTCGCCGGAGAACGTGCATCCGCACGGTGCCGCCGTCTGCGCCGGGCCGTCGATGGACGCGCAGCTGCTGCGTGATCTGTTCGGCCAGTGCATCGAGGCCGCGGCGCTGCTGGGCGTCGATGCGGATTTCGCCGGTCGCCTGCGTGGCCTGAGCGAGCGCCTGCCGCCGCATCGCATCGGTGCGGCCGGGCAGCTGCAGGAATGGCAGCAGGACTGGGACATGCAGGCCCCGGAGATCCACCACCGCCACGTCTCGCACCTGTACGCGCTGCACCCGTCCAGCCAGATCAACCTGCGCGACACGCCGCAGCTGGCCGCCGCGGCGCGGCGCTCGCTGGAGATCCGCGGCGACGAGGCCACCGGCTGGGGCATCGGCTGGCGCCTGAACCTGTGGGCGCGGCTGCGCGATCCGTCGCGCGCGTATGCCGTTCTGGAAAAGCTGCTGAGTCCGTCGCGCACCTATCCGAACCTGTTCGACGCGCATCCGCCGTTCCAGATCGACGGCAATTTCGGCGGCACCGCCGGCATCACCGAGATGCTGCTGCAGAGCTGGGGGGGCACCGTGTTCCTGCTGCCGGCCTTGCCGTCGGCGTGGCCGCGCGGGCGGGTGTCGGGCCTGCGCGTGCGCGGCGCGGCGATCCTGGACGACATGCAATGGAACGACGGCCTGCTGCTGCGGGCCACGCTGCGCAGCGAGCGCGGTGGACACTATCCGATCGAATACCGGGAGCAACGGGTGGAGCTGGAACTGGAAGCAGGGCAGGGCGCGACGCTGGCGTGGCGCAACGGCAGGCTGGTGCGCGCATGAGTCTGGTGATCGGACTCGACGTCGGCACGCAGAGCGTCAAGCTGGTCGCCTATGACCCGCAGGCGCGCCAGGTGCTGGCCACCATTGGCCAGCCGCTGGAACTGATCAGCGGCGACGACGGCAGCCGCGAACAGCATGCGGCCTGGTGGACCGACGCGATCGCCAGCTGCTTCGCGCGGCTGGATCCTGCGCTGAAGGCGCGGGTGAGCGCGATCGGCGTGTCCGGCCAGCAGCACGGCTTCGTCCCGCTGGATGCGGAAGGCAACGTGCTGGCGCCGGCCAAGCTGTGGTGCGACACCAGCTCCAGCGCGCAGTGCGGGCAGATCATGCAGGCGGTCGG